>ULXW01028241.1_pt1 | contig 21997 bp, 19 predicted proteins | sample 1961661 | NCBI WGS metagenome assembly ULXW01 (sample SAMEA4835849, study PRJEB28245) | human gut metagenome | biome: gut microbiome; material: fecal sample | place: Denmark | collected 2008 | reverse complement strand
CGCCGTATCGGCACTTAGAATTATGCGGTATTGCCTTATTTTTTATCTACGCCTATCACACCCATTCCCCATTGAACACGTATTTGTCCAGCCGTTCAAAGGCTTCCTGCACGCGGGTCAGGGGCAGTGCAAGGTTCATGCGGATGGCGCAGGGGGCGTGGAACATACGGCCATCCTGCCAGGCAACGCCCACATTCCAGCCGGCTTTTTCCACCTCGGCAATGGTTTTCCCGTGGGCTTTGCACCAATCCGTGCAATCCAGGAAGAGCATGTAGGCGCCCTCCGGCTTGCTGACCGAAACGCCTTCAAAATGCTGGGTGATATAATCACAGGCAAAATTGACATTGCCGCTGATGGTCTCCCGCAGTTCCTCCACCCATTCGTACCCTTCCGGCTTATAAGCGCCGATTAGGGCGTGCATAGAAAGCACATTCATATCATTATAGTGCGGCTTGCTGCTTTTGGCACGCACGCGGTCCCGCAGGTAGGGGTTATAAATAATATGGTAACTACCCACCAGGCCCGCCAGGTTAAAGGTTTTGCTGGGGGCATACAGGGCAACGGTGCGGCTGCGGGCATCCTCGCTGACGGACTGGGTGGGGATGTGCTTGTGGCCGTTCAGAATGATATCCGACCAGATTTCGTCCGAAATGACAAGACAGTCATTGGCGCGGTAGACCTCCATCGCCTTTTCCAACTCCCAGCGCTCCCACACGCGGCCGCAGGGGTTGTGCGGGCTGCAGAAGATCGCCACATGGATGTGGTTCGCCTTGATCTTGGCATCCATATCCTCAAAGTCCATCCGCCACACACCGTTTTCATCCTTGACCAGTGGGCTGTGCACAATTTTATAGCCGTTGTTTTCCACACTGGCGGTAAAGCCGATGTAGGTGGGACTGTGCAGCAGCACGGCATCGCCGGGGGCAGCAAAGCTGGTCAAAGCAGAGATCACACCGCCCAGCACACCGTTTTCGTACCCGATGCACTCTTTGGTCAGGCCGGTTACACCGTTGCGGGTCTGGTGCCAGCGGATGATGGAATCATAATATTCATCGGTCGCACTAAAATAGCCAAAGGCCGGGTGCTGGGCGCGCTCGATAATGGCCTGCTGGATGGTGGGTACCGTGGGAAAATTCATATCCGCCACCCACATGGGGATCACATCAAAGCCAGGTTTGGGCGTTTCGGGCGCAAAGCCGTTCATCTGACCGACGGAATCTACCGCAATGGCGTCCTTGCCATGGCGGTTCATGATGGAAGTAAAATCATATTTCATTGCAACATGCTCCTTTGCTGTTTTCATCTCTTTCTCTGCTACCAGCATACCCCAAAATGCCGCCCCGCACAAGGTATGATTTTACGCTTTTATCTGAGACAAAACCGCCCCGCCGGGTGCAGCGCTGTACCTCGGCAGGGCGGTTCACTATCTTTATAATTTTGCCTTACAGCATGGCAGGAACCTGGGTTTCCACCTGCGGGGCGCCGCCCGCCAGTTCTTCTGCCGTAACGGGGGCAGGGTCAGCCTTGGTGGTCAGGCGCTCCTTGGCCACGGCCAGCATCAGCTTGATGCGGTTTTCCTGGTTGACGCGGGTGGCGCTGGGGTCATAGTCCACGGGGGTGATGTTGGCCTGCGGGTAGCGGGCGCGGATCTGGTTGATCATGCCCTTGCCTACAATGTGGTTCGGCAGGCAGCCAAAGGGCTGAGCACAAACGATGTTTTCGTATCCGCCCTCCACCAGCTCGATCATTTCGGCGGTCAGCAGCCAGCCTTCGCCCATCTTGGCCCCCAGGGAGATAATGCCCTTGGGTTTTTCCATCAGTTCACGGAAAGAGCCGGGCGCATAGAAGCCGCTTTTGCGCATGGCATCGTTCATAGCGCAGCCGATGGAATCCATCCAGTCCAGCAGCTTATCCGTCGCCATTGCCTTGACCTTGCTGCCGCCGTACAGCTCCACGTCCAGCGTCATGTTGGCAACACAGTATTCCACAAAGCCCATCAGGCCGGGCAGGTTCACTTCGCAGTCCTGGCTTTCCAGGAATTTTTCCAGATCGTTGTTGCCCAGGGGCGAATACTTGACGTAAATTTCGCCCACAACGCCAACCTTGACTTTCGGCACGCGGGTAACAGGCACCGAAGCGTAAGAAGCGCAGATGACGGCGAACTGGCGTTTCATATCATGCACATTGTAGTTGATGCTCTTGTGCATCCAGCTCTGGATGGTGGCGATCCACTTTTCGGTCAGGGCATCAGCGGAGCCGGGCTTGTTCTCATAGGGCTTGGTCTGGCTGCGCAGGGCCACCAACAGGTCGCCGTAATAGATGCAGGCAATGACCTTGCGGATCAGCGGCAGGGTCAGCGGCAGGCCGCTGCCTTTTTCCAGGCCGGAAAAGTTCAGCGATGCCACCGGGATATTACCGTACCCGGCCTTGACCAGCGCTTTGCGCAGCAGCTTGATGTAGTTGGATGCACGGCAGCCGCCGCCCGTCTGGGTAATGAGCAGCGCGGTATGGTCCAGATCATACTTGCCGGAGTTCAGCGCGTCAATAAACTGACCGATGACCAGCAGCGCCGGGTAGCAGGTATCGTTGTGAACATATTTCAGGCCAAGCTGGGCGACCTCGCTGCCGCAGTTGCCCAGAACTTCCACATTATAGCCCTCGCACTCCAGCGCAGCCTGCAGCAGCCGGAACTGGGTAACAGCCATATTGGGGATCAAAATCTTGTGGGTCTTGACCATATCCTTGGTAAAATTGGGGGTCATGTATTCCATAAAGTGCCTCGCTTGTTTAGGTAGGGGTTAGGAAGTAGGGGTTAGGAGTTGACGGTATGGGAAAGCTGCGCTTAAGTGCTTTTGGCAGCCGTTCTTTCCAAGCGCTTTTCCCTGCTTACTCTATCAAATTTTGCCGCAGGCTTTGCGGCGTGCTTTAACTCCTCACCCCTACCTCCTAACTCATCATTGGTCTTCTTTCCGTTCTTCCAGTGCGGCAAACAGGCTGCGCAGGCGGATGTTGACGGCGCCAAGGTTGGTGATCTCGTCAATTTTCAGCTGGGTGTACAGCTTGCCGCCTTCCTGCAAAATTTCGCGGGTCTCGTCGGTGGTAATGGCATCCAGGCCGCAGCCGAAGGATACCAGCTGCACCAGGTCCATATCCGGCTGGGTGGTGCAGTACTTGGCGGCCGCATACAGGCGGCTGTGGTAGGTCCACTGGTTTAGCACGGCGGTATCAAACTTTTCTTCATAGCAGCTGACGGAATCTTCCGTTACCACGGCAGCGCCCTGGCGGATGATCAGCTTATCAATGCCATGGTTGACCTCCGGATCCACATGGTAGGGGCGGCCGGCCAGCACAATAATGTGGCGGTGCTCCGCGCGGGCGCGGGCAATGATCTCGGCTCCCTTGGCGCGCACCTGGGTCATGTGGTGCTCGTACTCATCATACGCGGCATCAATGGCGGCATGTACTTCCTTAACAGGGATGCCGGGGAAATACTGGTCCAGAATGGCCGGGAAGCGCTTGGTAAAGTCCTTGCGGCGGGCCAGGTTGATGTAATCATAAATGAACTTGGTATTTTCCAGTTCCGGGCAGTTGCCGACCAGAACTTCGGGATAATAAGCAACCACGGGGCAGTTATAATGGTTATCGCCCAGGTGTTCGTCCACATTGTAGCTCATGCAGGGGTAGAACACAGCGTCCACGCCCATCTTGCACAGTTCGGCAATATGGCCGTGGCTGAGCTTTGCAGGGAAGCAGGCGGTATCGCTGGGGATGGTGGCCTGGCCTTCCTGGTACAGCTTGCGGCTGGAAACCGGGCTGACCTTGACGGTAAAGCCCAGCTTGGTAAAGAAGGTATGCCAGAACGGCAGCAGCTCATACATGTTCAGGCAGAGCGGAATGCCGATGACCCCGCGGGAATTGCCCTCGTTTTCCGGCTTATAATCCAGCAGCAACTTGAGCTTGTAGGCGTACAGGTCCAGATCATCGCTGGTTGCCTTGCCGGTCACCGGCTTATCGCAGCGGTTGCCGGAAATATAGCGCTTGCCATCGGCAAACACATTGATGGTCAGCTGGCAGTGGTTGCCGCAGCCGCCGCACTGGACGGTGCTGACCTTCTGTTCAAAGTGTTCCAGCTCGTCCTGGGTCAGCACGGTGCTCATCTGGCCCGCTGCGGCGCGGGCTTTGCCGTACAGCGCAGCGCCGTAAGCGCCCATCAGGCCCGCAATGTCCGGGCGGATAACATTGACGCCCATCTCTTTTTCAAAGGCGCGCAGAACCGCTTCATTATAGAATGTACCGCCCTGCACCACAATGTTGCGGCCCAGTTCTTCCGGGCTGGAAGCACGGATCACCTTATACAGTGCGTTCTTGACCACCGAGATGGACAGGCCAGCGCTGATGTTTTCAATGGAAGCGCCGTCCTTCTGGGCCTGCTTGACACTGGAGTTCATGAACACCGTGCAGCGGCTGCCAAGGTCAACGGGCTTATCGGCAAACAGGCCAAGGGCGGCAAACTCCTTGACATCATAGCCCAGTGCCTGGGCAAAGGTCTGCAAAAAGCTGCCGCAGCCAGAGGAACAGGCTTCGTTCAGGAAGATATTGCTGATGGCCCCGTCCTCGATCTTAAAGCACTTCATATCCTGGCCACCGATATCAATGATGAAATCAACGTTGGGCATAAAGTGCTTGGCGGCAGTAAAGTGAGCCACAGTTTCTACCAGGCCGCGGTCACAATGGAACGCATTCTTGACCAGCTCTTCGCCGTAACCGGTGGTGGTCACGCTGGCGATCTGCAAACCGGGGTGCCGCTGGTACAGTTTCAGCAACGTTTCCCGCACCAGGGGCAGCGGGTTGCCCAGGTTGGGCTGGTAGCTGGTGAACAGAATATTATCATTCTGGTCGATCACCACCAGCTTGATGGTGGTGGAACCGGAGTCAATACCGATATGCACCGGGCCGCAGTCCGCGCCAAAAGGCACGCAAGGCACCGAGGCTTTCAGGTGGCGGGCATGGAAGTCCTCATATTCCTGCTTATCCTTGAACAGGGGCGGCAGGCTGATGTAAGTTGCGGTGGCGCTGTATTCATCCAGGCGGTTGGCAACCTCATTCAGATCAAACTCCTGGTCTGCATAGAACGCAGCTCCCAGCGCCACGTACAACAGGCTGTTTTCCGGGCAGGTACCGGTCACATGCAGGGTTTCGTCAAAACTTTTGCGCAGCACGGTGGAGAAAGTCAGCGGCCCGCCCAGGTACAAAATATTGCCCTTGATGGGGCGGCCCTGTGCCAGGCCGGCAATGGTCTGGTTGACCACAGCCTGATAAATGGAAGCCGCAATATCCCCCGCCTGTGCGCCCTGGTTGATCAGGGGCTGGATGTCGCTTTTGGCAAACACACCGCAGCGGGATGCAATGGTGTACGTACGGGTGGATTTCTGCGCCGCCTTATCCATCTCATCTGCGCTCATCTTCAGCAGGGTGGCCATCTGGTCAATAAATGCGCCGGTGCCGCCTGCGCAGCTGCCGTTCATGCGCACTTCGGTACCGTTGGTCAGGAACAAGATCTTGGCATCCTCGCCGCCCAGCTCAATGATGCAGTCGGTACCCGGCGCCAGCTTGTTGGCGGCCACGCGGGTGGCAAACACTTCCTGCACAAAGGGCACCTTGCAGCTGTCGGCAAGGCCCATACCGGCGGAACCGGAGATTGCCAGCTTTGCTCTGCCATCCGGCAGATAGTTCTGCGCGGCGCGGTGCAGCAGCTCCTTGCCTTTTTCCAGGATATGGCTGTAGTGGCGCTCATAGGTGGAATATACGATCTGCTCTGCATCGTTCAGCACGACGCATTTAATGGTAGTTGAACCGATGTCCAAACCAACTCTCATGGGGTTGACCTCCTAGGGGTATGAAAACGTTCTCCGTTTTTGAACTCTGAAAGCGGCATTCTGCACGCGGGGCTGCGCCTTTTTGGAACAAGGCGGAATTCATATTATTGTACCGCTTTTCGGCAAATGATGCAAGATAAAATGCTCCCTTTGCCCTGTATTCTGGATGCAAGAATGCAGTATATAAAATAAAGATATCATAAAGTTTTGAACGTTTTTTGAACAAATTCTTTTTGTAAACGGCATTTCTTGACTTTTTTCATGGTATAATGCTGTCAAAACCATCTCTGATTATTTTCAAAAGGAGTATCAATCCATGGCATCTTTGCTTTTGCCAATCATTTATCTGGCGTTTATCAGCCTTGGTCTGCCGGACGCCCTGCTGGGCGCGGCATGGCCCACCATGTACCCGCAGCTGGGGGCGCAGGTTTCCTGGGCGGGCGGCGTTTCGATGATTATTTCCGCCTGCACCATCCTTTCCGCCCTGGCGAGCGACCACCTGAACGAGCGCCTTGGCACCGGGCGGGTCACCGCCATCAGCGTTGCCACCACGGCAGCGGCGCTGTTCGGGTTTTCCTTCTGCCATGCGTTCTGGCAGCTCTGCCTGTGGGCTATCCCCTATGGGCTGGGCGCGGGCAGCGTGGATGCAGCCTTAAACAACTATGTTGCCCTGCACTACAAAAGCCGCCATATGAGCTGGCTGCACTGCATGTGGGGTGTGGGTGCCAGCCTTGGCCCCGTTATTATGGGGCAGGCTCTGGCCGGTTCCGGCTGGCAGGGCGGCTACCGCATCATTGGCATTTTGCAGGTGGTGCTGACAGTGGTGCTGCTGTTCAGCCTGCCGCTGTGGAAGCTGCCGCAGGACGCTATGGGTGGCGAGCCGTTCACCCCGCAGCACCGCAGCTTTCCGGAGCTGCTGAAAATCACCGGTGTGCCGGAAGTTCTGGTCTGCTTTTTGTGTTACTGCGCACTGGAATCTACCGCCGGGATGTGGGCCTCCAGCTACTGCACCCTGGTGCGCGGTTTGGATGCCCAGACCGCTGCCAGCTGGGCCAGCCTGTTCTATTTGGGCATTACCGCCGGGCGGTTTGTTTCCGGCTTTTTGACGATGAAGATGAGCGACCGCAACATGATCCGGCTGGGGCAGGTGTTAATTGCCCTGGGCATTCTGCTGGTTCTGCTGCCTGCCGGGAACAACGTGCTGTTTGTGGGCCTGATTTTGATCGGCTTGGGCTGCGCCCCTGTTTACCCCTGCATCATCCACGAAACGCCGGTCAATTTTGGCCGGGAGCTGAGCATGTCGATGACGGGGTTACAGATGGCCTTTGCCTATGTGGGCTCCTGCCTGGCCCCGCCGCTGTTCGGCCTGCTGGCACAGAACGTTACCCCCAGGCTGTATCCCTGGTACCTAGCCGTTGGGCTGGTGGTCATGGTCATCATGTCTGAAAGTCTGCACGCCAAAAAGGCCGCCGAGCACCGTTAAGCATGCTTAGCGCAGCAAAACCGCATAAACTGTCGCAAAACGCTGCGCAGCCCCTTGCCTTTTGCTTTGCCGGGATTGTATAATAAAAACAAAGGCAATACCGCATAATTCTAAGTGCCGATACGGCGAGCGAGGTGCGGCAGATGCTAAGCCAAAAGCGCAGATAATACTGGATGTCTTATCGAGCATTTTGGCAACGCAGATGCCGTGCCGCAGCCGCCGGAGCGGTGCTTGAGCCGCTAGGCGGGAATTGTGCGGTGTTGCCCAAAGCTATTGTCGTTTTTTGTGTGATACCAGAATTGAACAGGAGGGCTGTTTTATGCGTTGCTCCATCTGCGGCGGCCATCTGACCAACCAGCGCTGTGACGACTGCGGAATGATTTTTCCCCCTGAGGACCGCTATACTCTGCACCATACCGAGGATCCCGACTGCCCCTCCCACGTTGAGCCAGGGCAGAAAGCCCGTCCGGTCTCGCTGGCGGCGGATTACGCCCGCCACCGGGCCGAAAGCGCACCGCGCCCCCAGCCGTCCCAGCGGCCTACCAAGCCAACTTACCAGAACAGCAATTCCGGCAGGCGCAAGGGCTCCCAGATTCCCGGCCTGATTATTGCGCTGGTCTGGGTCGTGATCTGTTTGATGATCAGCTTCGCCAATATCAGCTTCGCCAATATGAGATAAACTGGTTTCATTGTCTTCTGTCTCTGCTTTTTAGTGAAGCGTGCTCCCATGGAATGTCTTTGAAAATTCAAGTCTGCTTTTTTATTTTCTGCCAACGAAACCAAAAGCCCGCCGAGCACCATAAAAAATGCTCTGCGGGCGTTCGCTATATCTTTAGGCAATACCGCATAATTCTAAGTGCCGATACGGCGAGCGAGGTGCGGCAGCTGCTAAGCCAAAAGCACAGATAATACTGGATGTCTTATCGAGCATTTTGGCAACGCAGATGCCGTGCCGCAGCCGCCGGAGCGGTGCTTAAGCCGTCAGGTGGGAATTGTGCGGTATTGCCTTTATATACCGGATTTCTTTTCTCAATTCAACGTCTTCCCAAAGAACTCCAGCTCCGGGCGGATGGTGGCCATCAGGTCATCGAACTGGTCCGGGGTCAGGCTCTGGGCTCCATCGCTCTTGGCTCGGGCGGGGTCGTTGTGCACCTCGATCATCAAGCCGTCTGCACCGACCGCCACCGCAGCTTTGGCCAGGCTGGGCACCATAAAGGCGATGCCCGCGGCGTGGCTGGGGTCAATCACAACCGGCAGATGGGTCATCTTTTTCAGCATGGGTACGGCGGAAATATCCAGCGTATTGCGCATGCTGGTTTCAAAGGTGCGGATGCCGCGCTCGCACAGCACAACATTGGGGTTGCCCTCTGCCATAATATACTCGGCGCTCATCACCAGCTCTTCCAGCGTGGCGGAAAGGCCGCGCTTGAGTAGAACGGGGATGTTGGTGCGGCCAACAGCCTTGAGCAGTTCAAAGTTCTGCATGTTGCGCGCGCCGATTTGGATCATATCCACGCCGGTTTCCTCAAACAGGGGGATATGCTCGCTGTTCATCAGTTCGGTCACAATGGGCTGGCCGGTCTGGCTGCGGGCATGGGCCAGCAGTTCCAGGCCCTCGGCACGCAGCCCCTGGAAGCTGTAGGGGCTGGTGCGCGGCTTGAATGCGCCGCCGCGCAGGATGCTGGCCCCTGCGGCCTGCACACGCTGCGCCACAAAGGTGATCTGCTCCTTGCTTTCCACGCTGCAGGGACCCGCCATCACGGCAAAATGGCCGCCGCCAACCTTGATTTTCTTATCACCCACTTCCACCACGGTATCGTCCGGGTGGAACTTGCGGTTTGCCTTTTTGTAAGGCTCCGAAACACGGCGGCAGGTTTCCACCACCGGGTTTGCCAGCACCCAGCTTTCGCTCAGTGCCTTGGTATCACCAATCAGGCCCAGAATGTGGGTATCGCTGCCCATAGAATCATTGATCTGGTACCCCATCGTCTGCAGTTCGTTGCAGAAAGCTTTGACCTTTTCATCCGGGGCATGCTGTTTTAATACGATGATCATGACATATTCTCCTCTATTTCTTATCCGCTTTACGGTAATTCTTTTATCCTTAACGCTGTACAGTTTAGCACGTTAAAGTGTTAAAGTCAACCCCTGTTTTGACATTATTTTACCCGCGGCGTATAATAAGGCTGTATTTGCAACGTGTTCCGTAAAATAATCGGAGCACCGTATTTTCCGGCACATACAGAGAAAGAGGTATTTTTACCATGGGTAAAGAAGCAAAAACCAACGCCATGCGCATGCTGGAGCGTGCCAAGGTGAATTATACATCGCACGAATATCCCCACGAGGAAGGCCAGGCTGTGGACGGTGCCCATGTGGCGCAGCTTACCGGCCAGGACCCTGCCAAGGTGTTTAAGACCCTTGTCACCCAGGGGGCAGACCGCAACTATTACGTGTTTGTTGTGCCTGTTCTGGCGGAACTGGATCTGAAGAAAGCCGCCAAGAGCGTGGGTGTGAAAAGCGTTGCCATGATTCATGTGGCAGACATCAACAAGATAACCGGCTACATCCGCGGCGGGTGCAGTCCCGTTGGCATGAAAAAGCAGTTTGCCACCGTGTTTGACGAAAGCTGCCTGGCCCAGCCCACCATCCTGGTTTCCGGCGGGCGGATCGGCACCCAGATCGAATGCGCCCCGGCAGACCTTGTTAAAGTAACCCGCGGCAAAACCGCCGCCATCACCGCGGAGAACGCCTGATGATGCGGCTGGATAAATACCTGTCCGAGCGGCTGGGTATCCCCCGCGGGGAAAGCCGCAAGCTGGCCGCCAAGGGCCGCGTGACGGTGAACGGCGTGCTGACCAAAAAGGCTGATACTCAGATCGAGGAAGCCACTGCCGAGGTTGCCGTGGACGGCAGACTGTTGGCCGGGGCTTACCAGAAATACGTTTACCTGATGCTGAACAAACCGGAGGGCGTTGTGAGCGCCGCGCAGGACAAACGCGATACCACCGTGGTGGATCTGGTAAAAGATGCGTTCCCCCGCCGACAGCTATTCCCCGCCGGGCGGCTGGACAAAACCAGCACTGGCTTTGTGCTGCTGACGGATGACGGCACGCTGGCGCATGACATCCTTGCGCCGGGCCGCCATGTGCCCAAGCAGTACCTTGTTACGCTGGATACCCCGCTGACCAACGCGATGCGGGTCGGCTTTGCCGCCGGGGTCACATTGGCAGACGGCCAGACGCTGGCCCCTGCCGAGGTGAAGCCCGCCGGAGCTGACCCCTGTGTGGTGCGGGTCACGCTGCACCAGGGGGTCTACCACCAGATCAAGCGGATGTTCGGCGTGTTTGACGCCGGGGTGAACGCCCTGCACCGGGAAGTCATCGGCCCCGTTGCGCTGGATGCTGCCCTTGTTCCCGGCCAGTGGCGGGAGCTGACCGCAGAAGAAGTAAACGCCCTGCGCGCCGCCGCCAAACCGAAAAATTGAATTTCATTTTATTATCAGCTCACAAACACAACCCGGCCCCGTGCTCATCTTGCACCGGGCCGGGTTTATTTTTAATTAAAAAAGAATAATGAATAAAGAATAATGTCGGTGCGCCGCCCGCGGCGGCGCGAATAAAATAGGGCAGCTGCTCTGGCTGGGATACTTTTTGCCAAAGTAGCTGACCTGATTAAAATGTGACGCCGTGGGCGTCACACAACCATTATTCTTTATTCATTATTATTTATTATTTTGGAGAAATTGTGTATAACAACTGGCTGCCTTATTTTCCCCGCATCATGCGACCACAACCACACTCCAAAGCATCCCGCTGCCCTGCACCAGCAGCATCACGGCTTCCACCGCAACGGCGGCCAGCACACACACAATGATGGGACACTTTTTCCATGCCAGACCACCTGCCACGGCAGCCCCCACAACCCCCAGCACCGGGTTGGCATCCACGCTAAACACACCGGGAAACACCAGCGCCGTCATGGCGGTATAGGGGATCAGCTGCAAAAAGTGTTCGACCCGCGCGCTCAGCCTGATGCGGCCCATCAAAAAGGCGGGCAGCACACGGGGCAGGTAGGTCACCAGAGTCATACCCAAAATCATCAGGTAGATATCACGGTTCTGCATGGCTGTTCTCCTCCCCTGCCGCATTGGGCGTTACAAAAAATGACCCCAGCGCCGCGCATCCCAGCGTGGAAAGGATCATCGACCAGCCGGAATCCAGCTGCACCACGTTGCACAGCACAGTGTTGCAGAGCGCCGTCAGCACAACCAGCGCGGCCAGGCGGCCGTTGCCGTGCAGGCCGGGCATCAGCAGGCCAATGAACATAGCATACAGCGAAATGCCCAGTGCCGCGGTGATCAGCGGCGGCAGCAGCCCGGTTGCAATGGCCCCCAGCCAACTGCCCAGCGCCCAGGAAAGATAGGAGCAGAGCGCCATGGAGAAAAAGTACCGCGGCGTGCGCGGGGCGTTGGCCGTGGTGGTGTACACGGCAAAGGTTTCGTCCGTAACGCCAAAAGCGGCCAGCATACGCACCGGCAACCTGCCGCCCTGCATCTGGTTGAACACGCAGGTGCTCATGATGATATGCCGCAGGTTCAGGATAAATGTTGTCAGCACAATGGTCAGCACAGCAGCGCCCTGCGCCACCATACCAGCAGCCATCATCTCGCTGGCACCGCCGTATACGGTCAAGGACATCAGCACCGTCTGCCAGGTGTTCAGGCCCGCCTGGCGCGCCATTACGCCATAGGCAATGCCCACCGGCACATACCCCAGCATAATGGGCACCGCGCTGCGGGTCCCGACCAGCCACTCCTCTTTTTTGGTCATATTCCTTCCTCTTTCCCTACTGATCTGGTCGATTGCGCGAAATATGGTTTATTATAGCACCGCTCCCTGGCCGCAGCAAGTTTTTCTTGCCGTAAGAGATAGAATAGCGTATAATGTAAAAGAATATATTTTGTTTTTACCTCGTGTGCCCTTTGGCCATTCTTCTGCCGGGCACACCCATCTATAAATTTGATTGGGGGATCTTGCAAATGTCTGGTTTTATCCCGCTTTCCGTGCCGAACTTCGGCGAAAAAGAAGCAGCTTACGCTGCCGAGGCTATTACTTCCGGCTGGGTTTCCACCAGCGGTGCCAAAGTTAGCGAATTTGAGGAAGCACTGGCTGCTTATGTAGGCATGCCGCGCGCTGTTGCCGCCAACAGCGGCACCTCCTCGCTGCACCTGGCCGCAATGGCGGCGGGCATCCGCCGCGGGGATGAGGTGATTGTGCCCACCCTGACCTTTATTGCCGCTGTCAACCCGCTGACCCGCTATGTGGGCGCGGAACCGATCTTTATCGGCTGCAACGATACCCTTTGCATTGACCCGGACGCCGTGGAGGATTTTTGTGCCAACCACTGCACCCTGAAAGAGGACGGGCTGTACAATAACAAAACCGGTGCCCGCGTGCGCGCGCTGGGCGTGGTGCATGTGTTTGGCAATATGGCCGATATGCCCCGCCTGCTGGACATTGCCCGCCGCTACAAGCTGATTTTGATTGAGGACGCCACCGAAGCGCTTGGCACCCGCTACACCGCAGGCCCGCTGGCTGGCAAGGCCGCCGGCACCATGGGCGATATCGGCTGCTACAGCTTTAACGGCAACAAGATCATGACCACCGGCGCAGGCGGTTTTGTGGTTTCCAACCACGCCGATTGGGCCGAGCACGCCAAGCACCTTTCCACCCAGGCCAAGGCCGATATGCTGCAATTTTTGCATGATGAAGTCGGCTACAACTACCGCATGACCAACGTGCAGGCCTGCCTGGGCCTTGCCCAGCTGGAAAGGCTGGAGAGCTTTGTGGAGACCAAGAAAGCCCGCTACGACCAGTACAAAGCTGCTCTGGACGGCGTACACGGCCTTCGTATTCTGCCGTTCAAAGAGGAATCTGACGGCGTGCGCTCCAACCACTGGTTCTACAGCCTGTACCTGAAAGATTCCGGCCTTGACCGCGATACCGTGATTGCCAAACTGCAGGAGCAGGGCATCCAGACCCGCCCGGTATGGGCCCTGATCAACGAGCAGGTCGACTACCCCAAAAACGAAGCGTACGCCCTGGAAAAAGCCCAGGACTACCGCAAGTACATCGTCAACCTGCCCTGCTCCACCAACCTGACCGAACAAGACTGCGAACGCGTGATCGCGGCAGTTAAGAACCTGTAATTTGAGTTAGGAGGGAGGAGCTAGAAGTTAGGAGTTATTGGTGTGCGCTGCCGCGCGCAATTTTGGATATTAAGTCTTTCACCTTTTTCAAAATTTGCGGCGTAAGCCGCACTTTCAACTCCTAACTCCTACTTCCTAACTCCTACCTTCCCAAGGGGGTATTTTACCTGAAAGTCGAAGAACTTTTTATTTCGGAGTCCTGCACGGTGCTGGATACGATGAAAAAGCTGGATGAAACGGGCCAGCGCATCCTGTTTATTGCGCCGGAGGGCAAGCTGAAGGCCGTTGTGACAGATGGGGATATCCGCAAGTGTATCCTGCGCGGCGGCGCGCTCAGCGCCCCGCTGACCCAGGCTGCCAATTATCACCCCCACAGCCTGCCGGTGGCCGAGCGCGGCCGCGCCCGCGCCGAGCTGCAGCGCCTTGGCATTGATGCCCTGCCCATTCTGGACAAGCACGGCGTCATCACCGATATTGTGTTTGCGGGCGGCGTGGATGTGGACAACCGCAAAAAGGTGGATATCCCCGTTGTGATGATGGCGGGCGGGCTTGGCACGCGGCTGTACCCCTACACCAAAATTCTGCCCAAGCCGCTGATTCCGGTGGGGGAACAGCCCATTGCCGAGCTGATTTTTTCCCGCTTCCGGGATTTTGGCTGCCGCCATATGACGATGATTGTCAACTACAAGCGCGGCATGATCAAGAGCTACTTTGCCGACCTGGAAAAAGACTATACCGTTGACTTTATTGACGAAGATGTGTTCATGGGCACCGGCGGCGGGCTCTGCCTGCTGAAAGGGCGAATGGATTCCCCGTTTTTCTTTACCAACTGTGATACCCTACTGGACCTGGATTACGGCGACCTGTACCAGTACCACAAAGCCCACGGCAACCTGGTTACCATGGTATGCGCGTTCAAGCACTATGTAGTGCCTTACGGTGTTGTTGAACTGGGCGAAGACGGCGGCATTGCCGCCATGCGGGAAAAGCCGGAGCTGAACTTTTTGACCAACACCGGCGTTTACGTTGTGGAGCCGCGCGTGGTGGAAGAGATGAAGATGGGCGAAGTGATCGGCTTCCCTGATGTGATCGACCGCTACCGCGCCGCCGGTGAAAAAGTAGGCATCTACCCCATCAACGAAAGCTCCTGGATGGACATGGGCCAGATGGAAGAGCTGGAAAAGATGAGAAGAAAGCTGGAACAACAGAGCTGAGTTAGGAGTTAGGAGTAATTTATGCCTGTAACGATCATTGCTGAAGCCGGGGTAAACCACAACGGCGATTTGGAAACCGCCAAGCGGATGGCTTATGTGGCTAAGGAATGCGGTGCAGATATTGTAAAATACCAGACCGCTGTGCCGGAGCTTGTGGTAAGCAGGTTCGCCGAAAAAGCCGAATACCAGAAACAGACCACCGATGCCGCCGAAAGCCAGCTGGAGATGATTCGCAAGCTGCATTTTTCGTTTGAGGGCCACCGGGAACTGAAAGAATACTGCGATTCCATTGGCATCCAGTATCTTTCCGCGCCGTTTGATATCCCCAGTGTGCGGTTTTTGGGCACACTGGGCATGCCGCTCATTAAAATTCCGTCCGGCGAGATCACCAACCTGCCCTATCTGGAAGAGATCGGCAAGCTGCACACCCCGGCGCTGCTTTCCACCGGCATGTGCAACTTAGGCGAGATCACCGACGCCCTTGGCATCCTGGACGACAACGGCTGCCCGGAAGTGACCATTCTGCACTGCAACACCCAGTACCCGACTCCCTATGAGGATGCCAACCTTACCGCCATGCTGGAGCTTTTTGACCAGTTCGGCCTGCCGGTCGGGCTTTCGGACCACACGCCGGGCTGGGAATGCGATGTTGCTGCCACGGTACTTGGTGCGCAGGTGATTGAAAAGCACTTTACGCTGGATAAATCCTGGCCCGGACCGGATCAAAAAGCCAGCCTGGACCCGACCGAGTTCAAGGCCATGGTACAGGCCGTGCGCCATGTGGAAGCCGCCCTTGGCGACGGCCACAAGCACCTGACCGCCAGCGAAGCCCCCAACAAGGCCATTGCCCGCAAGAGCATTGTGGCCGCGCGGCCCATCAAGGCAGGCGAAGTGTTCACCGCCGAAAACTTGCTGACCAAGCGCCCCGGCGATGGTATTTCCCCCATGCTGTGGTACACCGTCCTTGGCCAGACCGCCAAGCGCGACTTTGCCGAAGACGAAAAGATCGAGCTGTGATTTTTACGGGGGTTCTCCGGCCTTTTTGCAAAAAGGCCTCGGCGAAAAACTCTGAATAGAAATAATAGAATTGGGACTTCATCGTAATATCCGTGGGATGGCTCCCTCTTAGCCGCTTTGATGCATTTTAAGCGGCAATATTGGGCAGGGTTTATTCCGTGATTTTTTATGCACGCAATAAGGAACCCCCCCTCAGGCCGCATCGCGTCCAGCTCCCCTCCAGGGGAACCAATACAAAGCTAAGGCAATACCGCATAATTCTAAGTGCCGATACGGCGAGCGAGGTGCGGCAGATGCTAAGCCAAAAGCGCAGATAATACTGGATGTCTTATCGAGCATTTTGGCAACGCAGATGCCGTGCCGCAGCCGCCGGAGCGGTGCTTAAGCCGTCAGGTGGGAATTGTGCGGTGCTGCCTTAAAACCCGCGGCAGCTCCCCTTTGAGGGGAGCTCCGGCAACGCCGGTGAGGGGTGGTTTCCTACGCAGAGCCTGATAAACAGCGGCATATGTAGCAAAGACCCGCCTGCGGGACGATGCGAGCATCGTCCCCTACAAATCAGGCCCTGATTATCACAAATTGCATTGTGCAACAAGGCAGGGTCACGGCGGGATGAGGGCATCCCGCCCTACAGATATTTTCTGATGTTCCGCCACCAACCTTACCCCATCTCCTATTCTTCATTTCTCGTTCCGAATTGATTTAACTCCTCCCTCCTAACTTTTAACTATTATGAAAAACATCACCATCATCACCTCCACCCGTGCGGAATATGGGCTGCTGCGGCCGGTTATCCAAAAGGTTGCGGCGGCACAGGACCTGCAATTACAGCTGGTTGTTACCGGGGCACATCTCTGTGCCCGGTTTGGCAATACGGTGCAGGAAATTGAGGCTGACGGCCTGCCCATTGCGGCCCGCCTGCCGATTTTTGAAGAAGAGAACCCCAACGAACCGGTGGCCCTTACCATTGCACGCACCATCACGGTATTTGACGGCTATTTTGCCGCCCACCGCCCGGATGCGGTGCTGCTTCTGGGCGACCGCTTTGAAATTTTTGCGGTGGCTACAGCGGCTGCGGCACGGCATATCCCCATTGCGCATATTTCCGGCGGGGATGTAACCCTTGGCGCGGCGGATGAATACTACCGCCACTGCATCACCAAAATGGCGGCGCTGCACTTCCCCAGCTGTGCCGAAAGCGCGGCCCGGCTGGTGCGCATGGGCGAAGCCCCCGAAACCGTGTTCTGCGTGGGCGGCCTGGGCGATGAAAACATCCGCACTCTGCCCAAAATGATGCGGCAGGAATTGTGCGCTTCCACCGGCTTTGACCTGATGCAGCCTTTTGCCATCGTGACCTACCACCCCGAAACTTCCGCCGCGGCGGGCGATCCTGCCGCGCAGGCGGATGCCCTGTGCGCCGCAATGGAAGCGGTTCCCGGCGTGTTCTGGCTGATCACCGGTTCCAACGCGGATGCCGGCGGCGCTGTATGCACCGCCAAAATGCAGGCGTTTGCCGCCGCCCACCCGCAGCGTGCCGGGTTCATCAACAGCCTGGGGCTCAAGCGGTATCTTTCCGCCATGCAGTGCGCTGCGCTGGTGGTGGGCAATTCCAGTTCCGGCGTGGTGGAAACGCCCACGTTCGGTGTGCCGACCGTCAACATCGGCAGCCGCCAGGCCGGGCGCATCATCTGCCAGAACGTGCTGTGCTGTGCTGCCGCTGCCCCCGCAATCGAGGCCGCTCTGCGCCGTGCCCTGACCCCGGAATTTTCCGCCGTAGCCCACGCCGCGCAAAGCCCCTATAACGGCGGCGATACCAGCGGCAAGATCTGCCGGGTTCTGGCCCAATTTGACTTTGCCAAACCCAAAACGTTTTATGACGGCCCCGTGCCGGAATTTAACCCCAAAAGGAGCATCTCCCTATGAAAATTCTGATCGTTGGTCTGGGCAGCATGGGCAAGCGCCGTGCCCGCCTGACCAAAGGCATTGATTCCAGCATCCGCATTGCGGGTGTCGATACGGCGGAATCCCGCCGGGCGGAAGCCACCGACCTTGGCCTGATCGACGCCGCTTACCCCAGCATCGCTGAAGCCGTTGCCGCCGAAGCCCCGGACGCCGCCCTTGTTTGCACCGCTCCCCTGACCCACGCGGCCATCATCAGCGAGCTGCTGGACAACAGCCTGCCGGTATTTACCGAGCTGAATCTGGTTGCTGACGGCTATGAGGAAAACATGGCAAAAGCGAAAGAAAAAGGCGTGCTGCTGTTTCTTTCTTCCACCATGCTTTACCGGCGCGAAACTCAGTACATCAAGCAGCAGGTGGCTGCATTCGGCAAGCCGGTGCATTATATTTATCATATTGGCCAGTACCTGCCGGATTGGCACCCGTGGGAAAACTACAAAAACTTTTTTGTGGGCAACGCCCGCACCGGCGGCGTGCGCGAGATTTTTGGCATTGACCTGCCCTGGCTGCTGGATGCCTTTGGCGATGTGACCCATGTGACCGTGCAGGAGGACAGCATCAGCGACCTTGGGCTGCCCTATCCTGATTGCGTTACCCTGCTGCTGCGCCATGCTTCCGGCGCGCAGGGTGTGCTGGCAGCAGATGTGGTAAGCCCCAAGGCGGTGCGCAACTTTGAATGCTTTGGCGATGGTCTGCACCTGTTCTGGGAGGGCAACCCCAAAGCGCTGTATGAGTTCAAGAACGGTGACAAACAGTTTGTGGACACCTACACCAGCTTTGAGCATGACAACCGCTACAGCGACAACATTGTAGAGAACGCCTATGTGGATGAGCTGACCAACTTTTTTGCCTGCCTGCGCGGCGAAGAAACGTCCCGCTGGAGCTTTGAACAAGATTTGGCCGCCATCCGCATTATGGATAAAACCTGAAAATCAGTTAGGAGGTAGAAGTTAGGAGTTGAATGTGCGGCTTGCGCCGCGATTTTGAAATAAGGCAAAACCTGATATTCAAAATATGCGCGGATGCGCACACCAATAACTCCTACCTCCTAACTTAAAAGGGGGTCACCATGCTTACTGCCCTGTTTATCGGTCTGGGGTCCATCGGGACCCGGCATTTGAAAAATCTGACGGCGATCTGCGCACAGCGCGGGCTGGCGCTGCGGGCGGATGCGCTGCGCAGTGATTTAGCCCGTCCGCTGCGCCCCGGCGCGGCGGAGCTGCTGCACAGCCAGTTCACCACCTTGCAGGATTCCGCCGCCTTGCCGCACTACGATTTGGCGTTTATCACCAACCCCACCAGCCTGCACGCGCAGGCATTGGAGGAAATTCGCGGCCTGGCAGACGCGCTGTTTATCGAAAAGCCCATTGTTTCCGCCGAACAGACGGATGTAGACCTTGCCACCCTGCTGCCCGCCGGGCAGAAAGCCTATGTGGCTGCACCCATGCGCTGGTGCGGCACCATGCTGGCGCTGAAAAATCACCTGCCCGGCCTGCGCCCTTACAGTGCGCGGGTGATCTGTTCCTCCTACCTGCCGGACTGGCGGCCGGGGGTGGATTACCGCACGGTGTACAGTGCCCACAAGGCCCTGGGCGGCGGCGTGACCATCGACCTGATCCATGAATGGGATTACCTGGTCGATCTCTTCGGCGTGCCGGAAACAATTTGTAATATACGCGGAAAATATTCCGATTTGGAAATCGATTCTGACGACCTTTCCATCTATATTGCCCAATATCCCACCCTGCTGGCGGAAGTGCACCTGGATTACTTTGGCCGCACCTACCGCCGCTCCATTGAGCTGTTCTGCAAGGATGGCAGCTGCGTGGCGGATTTTGGCGCCGGAACGCTGACCCTGCCCAACGGTGCGGTGGAACACTATGAGGAGGACGTCAACGAGCGCTACCTGCGCGAGATGAATTATTTCCTTGACTATGCCGCCGGGGAGGGAACCGAGAGCCTGAACCCGCCCGCCACGGCACTGCAAGTATTAAAACTGACATTGGGGGAACAACAATGAACCGTCTGTTGATCACCATCTGCGGCCGTGCAGGCAGCAAGGGCTTTAAGAACAAAAACCTCAAAACCTTCTGCGGCCACCCGCTGGTGTATTATTCGCTCAGCGCCGCCGAGCTGTTTATCAAAAAGCATCCCGAACTGCACATTGACATTGCCCTAAACACCGACAGCCCGGAGCTGGCCGAATTGGTTGCCGCCAAGTACCCGGAAGTCATCTTCCTGCCGCGCGGCGAGGAACTGGGCGGCGACCGCGTGCCTAAGATGGCTGTCTATCAGGACAGTCTGCACCGCATGGAGGAACGCACCGGCCAGCCGTATGACTGGTACATGGACCTGGACATCACCAGCCCGCTGCGCACCGAATCGGACATCGAAAACGCCTTCGCCAAAAAACAGAGCCGCGATGATCTGGATCTGGTGTTCAGCGTGTGCGAAGCCCGCCGCAATCCCTGGTTCAATATGGTCAAAACTGTGGACGACCATGTTGAACAGGTTTGCAAGAGTGAGTTCACCGGCCGCCAGCAGGCTCCGGATGTGTATGATGTAAACGCTTCCATCTATGTCTTCAAGCGGGATTTCCTCGCCACCAACACGGACGGCATGCTGTGGCGCGGCAAGATCGGCATCAGCGTGATGATGGATACCGGCATTATTGATATCGACTCGGAGCACGACTACCTGTTGATGGAAGCCATTGCCCAGCACCTGTATGCCCATTACCCGGAGTTTGCCGCTGTGCAGGAGAACATTCGTGACTGACCTGGCGTTCAATCTGATCATGGACTGCGGCCAAGCTATGCTGGCCAATGGCGGCGAGGTGTTCCGCGCGCAGGACACCATGGAGATCATGGCCCGCAGCTTCGGCATTGTGGATTTCCATGTTTATGTGCTGACCAACGGCATTTTTGCTTCCGCCCAAAACGGAACGGTCAGCGCTGTGCGGCATGTTCCGGCGGTTTCCACCAACCTGGGCCATGTGGAGGCCATCAACGCCATTTCCCGCCGTGTGGCGGATGGCGAACTGGACCTGAACAGCGCCCAGCTGGAATTTGAGCGGATGAAGCGGATGCCCACCCTCTCCCCACTGTACAACTGTGCAGCAGGCACCATGGGGGCCGGCTGCTTTGCCATGCTGTTTGGCGGCGGCCTGCCGGAAATGCTGGTGGGTGCGCTGGGCGGGCTGCTGGCCTCCGCCAGTTCCTGCGCGCTCAGCAAGCACCATATCAGCCGCATTTTCCGCGATATGCTTTCCGCCATTGCCTGCACGCTGACCGCTTTGATTGCCCAGCTGGTCTACCCGGCCCTGCAGGTCAACTTTGCCATCATCGGCGCGCTGATGGTGCTGACCCCCGGCGTTGCCTTAACTATGGGCATCCGTGATATCATCAACAGCGATTATCTTTCCGGCACCATCCGGCTTGTGGATGCCCTGCTGGTTGCGGGATGCCTGGCTGTCGGCGTCACTCTGGGGTATACCTTATTAAGCACAGTAACGGGGGTGGTATGGTGAGTGCTGCTCCTGTCTGGTTTAGCATGCTGGTTCAGTTTGTGGTTGCCATGGTTGCAACCATCTCGTTCGGCATCACCTTTCAGGTGGGCCACCGCCATTACTGGACCTGCGGTTTTGTGGGGGCCGTTGGCTGGACGATCTACATTGCCTGCACTACCCTTGGCGGTATGACCGCCCCCATGGCCACACTGATTGCCACACTCCCGCTGGCCGCGCTTTCCCGCTTTTTTGCCATCCGGCACAAGGCCCCCATCACGGTATTTCTGCTGACCGGCATTTTTCCCCTGGTGCCCGGCGCGGGCATTTATTACACGGCTTACTATTTTTTGCGCAACGACCGCGCCCTGTGCACCAGCAAAGGCATTGAAACCTTAAAAGTTGCCGTTGCCCTGGCCCTTGGCATTGCCATCGTATGCTCCATCCCCCTGCCCAAGCGCCACGCCGCCAACAGGCAGGCAAAATAAAAAATATGAAGCCCGGTGCTTCTTTGATATGCTACCCCTAGAGTAGACAGAGAAAAAACTCTGAAAGCTCTGGGGGTATTTTCATGTCAAGGATACAACCAAAAACACAGCGTTCCATTATCGCGCACAAAAGCACCTGCGCACCGTCTGGTTCGATTCCTCGCACGGGATACACGAAAAAACACTCCAGCATAAGCTGGAGTGTTTTTTGGTGACCCGTGCGGGAATCGAACCCACGTTAACGGCG
>ULXW01059275.1_pt1 | contig 22049 bp, 31 predicted proteins | sample 1961661 | NCBI WGS metagenome assembly ULXW01 (sample SAMEA4835849, study PRJEB28245) | human gut metagenome | biome: gut microbiome; material: fecal sample | place: Denmark | collected 2008 | reverse complement strand
GTTGTGCATGACGGGGTGAAGGCCGGCGGGTATCCTCTTGTGAAGGAGGACCATACTGTCACCGGTGATGGATATGTGCTTGCTAATGGGAGCAGGAGCACGACTATTGGCAGTAGGACTCTTGCCCTGTCTTTGGATACAGCGGCGCTTAGGAATCTGCTTGCAGACCCCTCCGGTACTGACGCAGTAGCGGGAAATCTGAAACTCTCGGACGCTGTGGACAGTTCGCTTGATGCCGCTACTGGCGGTACGGCGGCTACGCCCAAAGCGGTTAAGACTGCTGTCGATGGAGCAGTTAAGAAGACATACGTTGTCAAAGGCGACACCTACATTAAAGTAGATGGCAAGTTCTCCACGACTCTTGATGACGCTGATGGTCTTGACCTGACGCTTGATACAGCCGCTCTGAAAAATGTCCTTGCTGACCCCACGGCTACTAACATTGTATCCGGCAACAACATGCTTTCTGACGCTGTGGACAGTGAGCTTGATGCCGCTACTGGCGGTACGGCGGCTACGCCCAAAGCAGTCAAGGCCGCTTATGACCTTGCCGCCAGTAAGGCCAGTGATGACCTTGTTGTGCATATCCGCAATAATGAGACCATTGAGGATGTGAAGACGTTCCTTCAGGGTCCTTATGGCACTTCTGCGGATTTAACGACTTCGGAGATTGACCTTTCCAAAGGTGTTGTTTTCAGCAAGACTGTTTCCGCTGATACGGTGTTTACTTTTATCAACGCTCCTTCTGGGCGTGCGGCTACGTTTAACCTCATTATCACTAATGGCGGGTCTGCTACGATTACGTGGCCGGCCTCGGTGAAATGGACAGATGCCGCCGCACCGGAGCTTACCGCTTCCGGTGTGGACGTTCTGACTTTTATGACACCGAATGGTACTACATGGTATGGTACCGTAGCTATTTACAACGCTGGATAGATTGTAATGGATAGGGGCCGGGTTCATCTGCTCCTATCCATTATACGCTATAGGTTTTTATAATGAGAAATACGAAGAAGCCTATACAGTTGTACAGGGGTACGACACAACAGCACAGTGATTACGCTGGCCCTGTTGGGGAGATTACCGTTGATACAGAAAAATATACTGTTGTAGTACAGAATGGTGTTACCGGTGGTGTGCCTCTCGCCCGTGAGGATACGGTTGTCTCTCTGACTAATCGTATTGCCGCTGAGGAGAGTGTCAGAGCGACTGCTGACACGGCTATTCAGAAGAGTGTTACTGATGAGGTATCCGCCAGAAAGGCTGCCGATACTACTCTTCAGAACAATATAGACAGCGAAGCTTCCGCCAGAGAGACCGCCGATAATGCTTTTCAGAAGCAGATCGATGACGCATATGCGGCCATTAGCGCGGCATATATAGAGGCAGGGGGTACACTCGATGGATGATCATACTCTGCAACAGGTTATTGATTTAGCTGTTAAAACTGCTGTACTTAAGGCGAAAAAGGAAGCAATACTGGAATGTCGTCCGGTTGGCTCATATTTCCTAACGGAAACTGAGGATGACCCTAATGTACTTTTCGGGGGGGGGTGGCAGAAGCTGACTGGCCGTTATGTCTTACAGTGTTCTGACGATAGCCATAAGGCTGGTACTACGGTACAGGCAGGGTTGCCGAACATCAAAGGTACAGCGACTTTTCTTAATTCTGATGGTGTGGATCAAACTACTTACCCAGATAGGGGTGCTTTCTATTGGGGCACGTATAACGCTGGTAATGTTGCAGGCTCAAGTGGTACAGGAAAGCGAGACCTTATGATTGACGCCTCCCGTTCCAACCCCATATACGGACGCAGTAATACAGTCCAGCCTCCCGCACGAATTGTAAATGTATGGAAGAGGGTATCATGAGAACATTAAAAGAATATACGGCATTACTTGTTAAATCAGTCAGGCCCTTCAGCTGGCCCGTTGGAAGTATATACACATCAACCAAGCCCACGGATCCGCATGAACTTTTCGGTGGCACGTGGGAACCCATACAGGATACTTTTCTGTGGTGTGCCGGGCCCAAGCATGCGGCGGGGACGACTGGCGGTGAAGAGACGCATACGCTGGTCATTAACGAGATGCCGTTGCATTCACATCGGTACAATAGATTGCCGCAATCTTACGCTAATACAGACAATACTCATAATGACCAAGCCAACTTTGCTGAGTCAGTAAGGCGGAGTTCAAATACTGAATATGTACAGACTGAGAGCACGGGCGGAAATCAGCCTCATAACAACATGCCACCTTACAGGTCGGTGTACGCTTGGGAGAGGGTAAAATAGGAGGATACAATGGAAGATTGGAAGCAGCGAGTGGTTGATGAATATAAGCAGTTACGTGGGCGGTACGAACGACTGTCAGCTATGATAACCAAATATGAATCTGGCACGCTCACGTTCACACCGAACTGTCCCATATGTCTTCTGCGAATGCAGGCCGATATAATGCGGAAGTACCTTGGCATCCTTGAGATACGGGGCAAAATTGAAAAAATTAATTTGCCTATGTGCTTTCTGAGAATGCAGGCCGATACAATGCGGAAGTACCTTGGCATCCTTGAGATACGGGGCAAAATTGAGAAAATTAATCTGGTTGATTAGATTGTGTTATAGGGGAATACAGAGGATGATGCCGGGTGGCAATACAGATACGGACACAATGATTGTTGACTGGGGGGATGGCACTTTCACTATGGTCATTGGTTCTGGTCTCAACCCTCTGTTTATTCATACGTACAATTTAAGCGAGTAATACTACATCAGGAGTTTCTATGTTCGCTTTTATCAAAAGGGTATTTCTTGGGTTGGTTCATTCTGTCGGTGCTGTCTTTGCGAATAATCGTGAGGCTGTGGTTGAAAGTGGGGACGGGTATATAAGATATAGTAATGGGATTCAGCTGTGCTGGGGAACGGCCACGCTCAATGGACCTGTTACAGCTACCAATAAAAGAATCTATTTTCCACAGGCGTTCAAAAGTGGCACCGTTACTGTTTATACAACGCATGATACTAATGTAAAGCGCGCACTTGCAGCTATTGGCTGGGTGAGCAATACTGCTTTTTCAATTGGCACACCGAATAACTCCGGCTCTATTGTTCATACAGGGTGGCTTGCCACAGGCCGCTGGAAATAGGAGCTTTCTACATTCAGCCTCAGCAAAGAATTTTCCTCGGTTTTACTTATCCTGTCGGGGTACGCATGGGAAAGAACAGCATAGATACCAGCTTCGATAAGAACAGCTTAGATACCAGCTTCTATAGGAATAGTCTGGATGAAGACATCCTGTTTGACAGAGAAGACGAAGAAGAGGAAAAGGAATATCAGGAGTTTCACAAGTTTCTGGATGAAATTTTTGGAGCATACGAATGATAGTACAGCGTACATTTCTTGGCGGCAGGCGTTGGACAGGGCCATGGAGAATACGTGTTGACACTATGGCTGGGGGTACTTCCAACCTTACGATGACTAACTATATGAATAGTAAGTCTAGTAGTTACCCCATTCTTACTGACTGGGGTGATGGTACTCATACTGTATCGAAAGATATTGTCTCCCATACTTACGCTAGTGACGGTGATTATGTTATATCCCATTACTCATCGGATAATTTTACTACGGCGCTTTTATTAGCCGGTGGACATAAAAATATCGTTGAGGTGCTTGACCCATTTCCGAGACTTCCCTCTATGGGAGATGGATATTCACATACTTTTCACGAGGACGACTATCTACAGACTATCCCCTCAAATTTATTCGATAGTAATGCTGACTTTATAACAAACCTAGTTTATACATTCTCCGATATAAAAGGGGGGCCGTTACATATACCAGCCGGATTGTTCAAGAACTTATCCAGATTATCGTATATTTCATATATATTCTATGATAGCGTTCTTGACTATATACCCAATGGGCTGTTTGAGGGGATGGTTACAATAACTGACGCAATACATACGTTTTCAGGCGCGAAAGCATCCTACTCTGGTAGCAGAATTTTCGCTGGTTGTACGGGGCTTTTAAACGCTGACTACTGTTTCGCTGAGGCTGTTATCCCGATTTTTGGCGATGATACATTTAATGGCTGCTCTGGGATAACCGATTTAGGTAGTACATACACTTTCAATAATTTGTCCGCTACCAAGAGTGTAGGAGCCAGAACTTTCGCTAATTGCACAGGTATTAGAAGTTGCGGGCATAATTTCGATGGTACCTCGGAGCTGGAGTCGATAGGCGATTACACATGGCAGAACTGTACAGCTTTGGAAGATACTGACTATTTTCTGTATAAGGCACCCAAACTTAAAACGCTGCCGTCACACACTTTCTCTGGTTGTACCAAGTTAGAAAATATATTATATCTTTTTGGTATCGATGGGTCTTCGTTAGGCGCTATGAACCTGTATTTGGATAATTGTATCCCTTGGTATTACTATCCATCATTCAGTAAGGTTCCGGATATGACAGCAGCCACGCGGCGTGTAATTCATGTACCCTCTGGATGCACAGTGGAAAACAGATACCCCAAAAAATATACAGTAGTGGCGGATAGGTAATTATGTTAGCGCAGTATCGCTGGGCGTCTCTTGCTCAGGACCTTGCCGTTATGCAGGTTCCGGATACACCTATTACGGAACTTGACACTATTTATAATACCTATAATATATCGGAAAAAGACCTCCAGAAGATTCTTATTGTTCCTGAATTTCAGGACATGTACAGGAACTCGCTGGAACAGCTCAGAGCCAAGGGAAGCAGAGCCGGGTCTATGTACAGAGCGGGGACGCTCTCACAGGCGCTTGCGGAGAAGCTCTTCCGGGACGCGGTGAATGAGAACATGAAACCCGCTGAAGCATTGAAGCTCCTTGAACTTCTTTACAAAGTTTCCGGTTCCATGAATACAGAACAGCAGGTAGTTAATACACAGGTTAATGTAGGTGTGGCCATCCCTGTACCGGAAGGGATGAAGAACCATAAGCTCGACCATCTCAGGAGCGCGAATGTTTAACTACGTTCCATCCCCTACAGGTCTGAGATTCCACGAGTCTGATAAGTATATAAAGATGCTCTGCGGCCCTTATGGCAGTGGCAAGTCCTGCTGTTGCGCCATGGATATTCTTTACTATGCCTGTGCCCAGCCTGTAGCCAAGGATGGAATGCGTTACTCCCGTGTTGGTGTTATCCGTTCCACATATCCTGAACTCACCTCCATGACCCGCAAGTCCCTTCTTGAGGTACTGCCCCGGGAATGCGGTGATATTACCGGGGCAGTAGCTCCTCTTCGGGGTGTTTATCTTATCCCTCTACAGGACGGCACTACGGTCAATCTGGAGCTCAACCTGTTCGCCCTGAAAGGCCCTGAGGATTGCAGTAAGATTCTTTCCGCTAACTGGACTTTTGCGTGGATAAACGAAGCAACCGGTGTTTCACCGGAAGTCTTTGCCGCTGTACAGACCCGTATCGGGCGTTTCCCCCCACAGGATTTGGGTGGTGTAAACTGGGGTGGGATTATCATGGACTTCAACCAGCCTGAGCACGACTCATGGCTGGACGTGTACATGAAGAACCCTGAGCCGAACTGGCTTGTTGTGAAACAGCCCCCTGCGGCTCTGCGCCGGTTCGATGAGAACGGGAAGAAGCACTTTGATGTAAACCCCGATGCGGAGAATCTCCGTAATCTGGGTGCCAAGGAAGAAGGCGACCCTGAGGATATGACGCCTGAAGAGCGGGGCATGCGGTACTATCGCAACCAGATACAGACCCTGCTCAAGAACGGGCGTGTTGACGTTGTAGAGAACCAATACTGTCTTCTTGATGTTCCTGTTGTGGAAGGCAAGCCAGTATTCTCCAACTTCTCCCCCTCCCGCCATATTGCAGACCACGAACTCACGCCCATGATGTTCCATGAGGTTGTGCTTGGCGTTGACCAGTCTGGTATTCATCCTGCCGCGGTTATACTCCAGAATCAGGACGGCAAATGGTGTGTACTGGATGAGCTGTTCGCTGATAATGAAGGGTTTGAGAATTTCCTTTATGGCATGCTGATACCGCTTCTCCGCGGCAAATACCATACGAATCCTGTTGTAGCGGCCATTGACCCGTCCAATCAGAGGGACTCATGGACAGGCATTACTCCCCGACAGCGTTTTGAGGAAGCTGGCATACCTGCTGTTACTGAGATTACAAACTCTCCGAAGGCCCGTATTCAGGTTGTGGAGCATATGCTTAACCTTGATACAGGTGGTCTTCTCATAAGCCCATCCTGCAAGAACGTCATTAATGGGTTTACGCATGAGTACCGGTACAGGAGGCTGAGAGCCAGTGGTTCTATCGGTACGGTGTATACCCCCCAGCCTGAAAAGAACGAAGCGTCACATTATCAGGATGCTCTTCAGTACGCGGCCCTGCTTATACAGAAGGGCATTGATTACACTGATGACGAACTTTCCGATGTAGCCCGTAAATTATCTGAGAGCAGAAATGTTCTCCGTAGGATTATCTAATAATGGCAGACGAAACTGTTTCCAGTACAGACAGCAATGGTATAGACTGGCTCAGGGAGATTGAGGATATTCCTTCCAATGTCTCTGACAGGCTGGGCAAAGAGGTTCTCCGCAGATGGAACGGCGCAGTCCTGTGGCAGAGTACCGAGCGTGTCAACGGTAAAGGGCTCAGGGATGTGCTCCGTGAATGCTGGGAACAGCAGAACGGGGTTTTGTCCTGTTCAGACCAGCAGATAGCTGACGCTCTCGGGGTTAACGCCATAGTTAACCTTACTGCGCTCAAGACCGGTATAGCAAATGCTTATCTTAGTGACGCATTAATCAGCAGTACATTAACTCTTCCGTGGGTTATCATGGCCACGCCGAGGCCGAGCATCTCTCCGGAGTCCCGTGAGATGCTTCTTACTGTCCTGAAGCAGGGGTTCTTTGAGAACCGTTTTCAGGACGGTACGCAGATGGTTGATTTCATCCGCCGCGGGAAACAGCTTCTCCTGCGTCATGAGAAGGAAGAAGCGGATAAAGCGGCTAATGAGATGATGTCCCTGCTGGAAGACCAGTGCGCTGAAGGCGGGTTTAACAGGGCGCTGTCTGACTTCCTCCATTACTTTACGGTATATCCTTACTCGATTTTTACCGGCCCGTATATCACGAGAAGCCCCCGTCTGACGTGGGGCAGGAACAAACCCAGAGTACAGACGGAAGTCCTTCCTGTATTCCGCTCCATATCCCCGTTTGATTTTGCCTATTCTCCTGACAGTCCGGATACCCAGCGGGGAACCTGTGTGTTTACCCGCACGCTCTGGACACGCAAGGAGCTCCTTGATGCGGGCAAGCTCAGCTCCTACATATCTGAGAATGTTCTGGATGTACTGAAGAAAGCAGATACGAACGATGAGTTCAATCTGAACTGGCTGACCAGAGAGCCCAATTCGGAAAAGAGAGACCTTGCCCTGTGGGCATCCAACGTTGCCCCCATTGAGGTACTGACTCACTACGGTATCATGTCCGGACGGGAACTGGCTGAGTACGGGTTCCACAGTCTTGACCGCAGTGAGTTCTATAACTGCGAGATTTCCATGGCCGGGTATAAGGTATTGCAGGTCAAGGTTAACTCCGACCCGCATATGCAGACCCGTCCTATTTACACGTCCAGTTTCTACCGTACCGGAGGCGACCGTATTGCCGGAGACGGTATCGCACAGCGTATCCGTGACGTGGAACGGGCGTATCATTCCTGTCTGATATATCTGATGCGCAATGCCGCCAACGCCTCTGCTCCTATGTGCGAGGCCGATTACAGGCGGCTTATGAAGTATATGAAGGATACTGACCTTGGTACTATTGTACCGGGAACGATGTATCTTTCTGATTCCGACCCGTCAGGCGGGAGCAATCCGGCCCTGAGGTTTTTCAATATCCCCTCCAATCTCCCGGCTTATTCACAGCTTCTGGAGATGTTTATCCAGCTGGCTGACAGAGTAACGAACATTCCGGCGGCTCTGCATGGTGAGGCTGTAGGCTCGGGCGCGATGCGCACATTCCGCGGCATGTCGCTTCTTCAGGGCAACGCTACACGGGCCCTGCACGCGGCGGTGGGGAATATTGACAATAACGTATTCGCCCCGCTCGGTGAGCTCATGTACAACATAAATATGTTGTACGCGTCCGATTCATCCGTAAAGGGTGACGTACAGATAGTCACCAAGGGTGCGGAAGGCCTGCTCCAGAAAGAGACGGAAAAGCAGAACGCTATGGAGATGCTTCAGGTTATAGGCGCTGTAGGCAGCTCTCTCTCCGGCGCTGTTAATCTGACCCCTGTCGTGGGCTGGGCTGTAAAGAAACTCTTCGGAGCGATGAATATCCCGGATGATGTTCTTGAGCAGATGAACGCTCCTGTACAGGGAGCGGCTCCGCAGACAGGCTCCGGACAGGGTAACGGTATGATGCCGAACTCTAATCCCGCGCCGGATTCTCCTGCCGGGGCTGGTGTTGCGCATGATACAGGAGGGCACGTTGAGGCTTATTAAACCATGGACTCCCGCTCCCGGGGAACGCGGGTACAGGTTTGTCAAATGGTTCTGTGACAATATCAATTTTTGCCACGGGTACTATTACGGCACGGATACCCCGAAGCCGGAAAACAGGGTTTACAATTTTCTGTACAAGTACTGGACTTTCCCGTTTGAACAGCCGGACTGTATCTGCTGTAACACTGTCAGAGGGCTGATTTACGGGGGTATTATTGGATTTATTCTGGGGAGACTCATATGAACAAACTCTGGCAGAAGAATAATCGCACTGTCTACTCCAGTGTTTTCAATGTGCCTGCCGGTTACTGTGTCACATTGTTTGCTACTGGTCTGCTGGATGAGAAAGTCAGGACGTCAGCCAAGGAATTTACTGTACCTCAGATTATATGTGTGAGACGTCTGGTTCATGAATATACAAAAGAACAGGTAACTCCCTGCAAGGGTTGCTGTGGTTTCATTTTTGACCTTGCCAATGTAAAGGCTGATTTAATTAATGACGAACTTGTTTCAACCTGTGGCCGCCCGTGGCAGCTTGACCCCTGCCGTAATATTGGCATAATTGGTGTACCGGGTACATATAGACTGCATATTAATGACGCAACGGCGGTTGGTGTAGCTCAGGTATATGCGGATTGGTACAGAGCCAGTCAGATTCCCTCACAGGTTGAAAGCCTGTTCTTTTTCTAGGAGATACAAATGGGTAATGCTTGTGGTGAAACGAAATACGCCGAAGACGGCGTTATCAACAGAACTACACTGACCAATTCACAGGTCACTAATTCTGATATACAGAACTCTACGCTGACTGCCTGTACCATCAGAGAGCTTACAGCTATTGACGATGCTTCCGCTGAGAAAATAGCTGACGCTATCTCCGGACTGGACAGCAAACAGCTCCTGAGTCTTGCGACTGCTATACAGGATGCCTTTGCTCCTGTCGAAGGAGACGAGCCGGATTCCATCTCCGGGCCGGAAGTGCCCACTACTATTATTGGGCTCAGGGATGCCCTGCTTGGCAGGCCGTCCGGCTGGGGCCGGTTCGGTTCGTATGTTGTACCGCTGTATAAGTAGGAGTAATAATCATGGCAGTTAAGGAGAAGAAGAATGGCAAAGTGTCAGAAACCGAAAGTAAGCGGGGCGAAAAAGTCTCTCCCTCCATTCATGAAGGGAAAGAAAAGCCAGCTGAAAAAGCCGAAAAAGTAACCAGACACAATCACATGCGTTCTATCCTTAAACAATATTACAACTATTAGGTTATTACGCTATGCCTGTTATAATCGACCTTTCGGCAAACAGGAATTATGAGGCGAAAATCGCCGACCCGAAGATGACTCTTCAGAACAATCCGCTGGCTCAGCCAGCTGACCCTATGAGGGGCATCAAGGATTATAATTTTGACCGTCTTATGAAAGACGCCAGTCTTCGTTCGTGTCCGGTACGGGGTAAGGAATACTCTGCTATTATGGACACAAGATACAAGGGAGAATAGTTATGGCTTGTTCCCGTTGCGGTGGAAACCGTGTTACCCGTCAGACTCCGCCCCCGTCTGTCACTTCCCGTCCCGGTACTGTGGCCCCCAACCCCGGCCGCAAAACGGCGAAAGAAATCATTACAGGTGTGAAGTATGTTCCCACCCGAGGCGGAAAATAATCCTATCCGTGAGCTTGCCCGTCAGCTCAAGTCAGACGCGTATCTCAAGGAAACGCTCCTTGCGTTCCTTGCGCATATTCGTGAGGGACTGGAAGCGGATTTTGTCCTTGCCGCGAAGGCTGGTGTGATGCACCCGGATAAACTGCAAAACGCCGCCATGCAGCTTGGCAGGGTTAACGAAATCAGATCCTTGGAAGAAATGATTTACGGTATGGAATAATAAGGAGCGTTTATGTCAGGATTCGACAAAGTACCCACTAATCCCTATCAGGAAAGGGCCGAAGCATTCAGAAAACAGAATGAGCCGGGTGGAACCAATCCTCCGACCCAGACGACAGACCAGCAGACTGCCCCTGTACAGCCTGCGGGTGTTCAGTCTGCCCCTGTACAGCAGCCGGTTAATCCCCCGTCTGCCCCTGTACAGCAGCCTGCTCCCGTACAGCCTGTAGCTACTCAGCCTCAGAATGCCGGCACTTACTATGACCCTGCTCTTATCCAGAATCTGGCATATGAGCGTGACCAGCTCAGACAGCAGCTTGCTGCTGACCAGCAGAAGATGGCAGACCTTCAGAAGTCTGCTGACGAGCTTAACGACCTTAGGCGCAGGGCCAGTATCAGGGCTGACATCCAACAGCAGGCCATTGACAATCTGGAGTCTGTGAGCCCTGAGGATTACACGGCTATTGTTGAATCCGCTACCAATCTGGCTATGGCTCAGACAGAGCCGCTCAAGAAAGAGCTTGAACAGCAGAGGAAAGAGCTTGAGGAGCGTACCCGGTATAATCAGCAGATGCTTGAGAATACCCGCAAGGACCTTCTCAACGCCCGTATCTTTGCCGCTCATCCCGACTTTGCCCAGATGGTCAACACTCCTGAGTACCGAAACTTCATGGCCCAGCGTGACGGTCTCAGTTCTGAAACCCGAGACGCCCGTGCCAGCCGGGAATACCTCAACGGCAATACTGACTACGTTATTGACCTCCTGAACCAGTTCAAGCAGAGTCGTAACAATGCCGTAGGTGTTGCTACTGTACCCCCCGTGCAGGTGGCTCCCGGTGCCGCACCTGCGGCGGCGCAGACTACTCCAACCCGCTACACCCTGCGGGAACTCAACAACCTGTTTCAAACGAGGCAGATTTCCGCTGAAGAGTACAGGAAACTTCTTCCTGAAGCCCGCAAGGCAGCTGTCGAAAGTCTGTCATCCATGTCTTAGGAGAATAATTTATGCCTATGTTTCCCAGTGCGTCCGGTTATACCGGAATGGAAGCAACCCCGCTTGCCCGAATTGGGTACAGCGATATTATCCTTTCCAAAATCTACGAGGAAGACTGGCTTCCCCGTATCACCAACTCTGAGCTTCTTGAGCCTGTTACGCAGTGCAACCAGATTATTCAGCTTATGCGTGCTCCGGAAGTCGGGCCTATGCGTTCCTATCAGAAGAACCAGCAGCTTGTTCCCAATACCGTTACTACGGAAGCGCGCTGTCTTCAGATTTGCTTCGCTTCTTATCAGGATATTAAGTTCGACTCTCTTGATGTTAAACAGGCCTGTGACCGCTGGGCTGATTATGAAGAGAAGCTCCTTGAAGCTATCTACCAGTCCTATGTTGATGAGCAGAGGCGTTTCGTTCTTGGCCGCATGATGGCTCAGGTTTCCCCTCTTACTTCTCTCAGCGCCGCTGGCCGTCTCCATGACATCAACCTTGGCGCTCCGGGTAATCCTGTGCATGTCACCCCGCAGAATCTGCCTGTGGTGCTCGCCAATCTCCAGCGTGCCCTGATTGAGCAGAAGCGTTGGGTTGACGGCGGTATGTTCATTATCGTGCCGCCTATCCTCCGTACCTACCTTGCCATGAGCAATTACGCCAACTCCGAATGGAGCTGTAAGTGCGGCGGTATTGTCTCCGGTATGTGGGACCATGAGCTCTTTGGCTTCCAGCCTATTGAGTCTATTCATGTTCCGGTTCGCCGTGACGAATCCGGTGCCCTGTCTTTCTACATTATCGCTGGCAACAAGGACGCTACCGCCTATGCCAGCAACATCATTGAGTCCCGTCTGATTACCAACGACCCGAACAGCTTTGGTATCCGGTATCAGTTCCTCGCCGCTTGGGGTGCGGAAGTTATCTATCCCGAAGCCCTCGCTATGGGTTATTGGACTTTCGACCCTATTAACTAGTAGGAGTAGTGAATTATGGCAGTTATTAATCTCGCCCGTGGCGGTATGCCTGATTTCAAAGGCTGGTTCTGTGATGGCCAGTCTGCGGAATTTACTCCGCCCTATGACGCTCCCCATGCGGAGTTTACCCCGCCTTTTGACTCTCACGCTGATGCCGCTATGGGTCAGGGGTTCCTCAACCTCCAGTTCCCGCTGGTTCCGAATCTGAATGATACCGTTGGCCACCGCTGGATGCAGAACCTGCTTAAGGGTGTTAAGGCCGTGGGTGATGTGGTTCTGACCAACTGGGTTCCCCAGCGTGCCTATCTGGATTCCGTGTATTACGAAGTCACTAAAACAGATGCTTCCCTCGATGGTGTGTACCTCGCTCCCGTTGCGAAACGTGCTGTCTGGAACTTCACTACCGAGGAGTGGGAATACAATGATGTGACTGCGTTCGCGGATGCTATGACCGCGGCTAAGATTACCCAGTTCCCTGTTGGTACTCCGCAGGACGGCGATAAGCTGTACGGGTTCACCCGTCTTACTGACCCGCTTGCTACCTTCGGTCACAACATCGTTAAGCGCAACGCTACCGGAAAGCCCATTGCTGGTTATGATGACGCCTTCGGTACTGTTATGCTCGGCTTCAAGGTTGCCGCTGGCGACCCTGACAAGATTGCCACCCTGTGGAAGTCCACGTTTGCCCTGTACTTCTCTTCCAAGCTGCTGGCTTTTGAGGGCAGTACTCAGATTGGTTAAGGGGGTTTGTTATGGCGCGTACTTATACGGGCCCGGCTTCCAAAGATACCGTGAAAGGCGGGAAGAAATTCCCGCTTAAGAAGGTTGGAAGCGACCATAGTATTGACCTGACCATGACCAACGGTACTGACAAGGCGCGTGGTATTATCATGCGCACCAAGTGGAGTCAGGGCGTCCATGGTGGTTTCACTCCTGCCACGGAGAAGTCTGTCAAGGGGCAGAAGCCCAGTTCCGTGGCGAAGTAGTATATAAAAAGGAGCGGTAGTCATGAATCAGAACGCAACTACAGTTGGAAATCAGGACGTTTCCACTGTGTTCAACCTCAATTCCGAGGAACGGGCCGGTTTTCTTGAACATCTCGGGGTTAAGAACGCCACACCTCCGCTGGCGCATTCCCCCTGTCTGAAGAACAAAAAGACCGGCATTATCCTCCCGTGGAACCCGATGCTCGCGGAGCAGAGGGATATACTGGAATGCTGTGATGAGCAGGGCAATACTGACCCTGCGGCATGGCAGGACAAAGTACAGGAGGACAGTTCCGAGGATGAAAGGGAACTCATGGCTGCCGCCCTTAGTGAGGCTACATCCCGTCAGAATAAGATTGCGCAGGAAAAGATGAGCTCGTTCCGTTCTACCATGAAGAAGATGGACCAGCCTGCGCAGTCTGACCAGTACGGGGATGAAGCCGTGCCTTATGAAGATATTGAGAAACTGATGTCGAAAGCGGAGTTCTGATGACAGTACAGGATATAATCGGGGATGTCTCCCGTGACCTGAATGATCAGGAACCGGGGTATGAATACACACGCTGGTCTGTTGCACAGCTTCAGTCCTATCTCTCTGAAGCGCTTATCAACGACAGCTACCTTCTCAAAGACCTGTTCCATACAGAGAAAATCGTGCGGCTCATGCCCGGCGGTGACTGGCAGAATGTCTGTGACTGCTCCGAGATTATCCGTATTGTTGGGGAATGTACTGAGACCGGTGAAGTGTACCGGTATCTCACCCGTACATATGACGATGAAAGGCTCAACTGGCCGGGGTCTGTATATCCAAACTGTATAAACCCTGAGACAGATGAGCCTTTCTCATATGTCATAAGCTCAGTAGACATCAGCAGATTCAAAGTCATGCCTCCGGTTGCTCCGGGGCAGAACCGGTATGTTCTTGTGCAGTGCTACACAATGCCGACCGGACGTTCTCTCAGTGAGTCAGTACCGGATGAGATGGTTGCTATTGTCAAGCAGTGGATGCTTTACAGGGCGCTTATCATGGATTCCGAGAACTCACCCACTATCAGTACCATAGCCGGAACGCATCTGACTACACACGACAACCTGCTGAAACGGGCTGTAGACCGCAGAGAGAAGGAGAAAGCAGAACGTGAGCGAGACGCAGATAATTTACGAGCCGTTCAAAACCAGACCGCTCGATAGTTTTCTGGAAGAGCTCCGGTTTGAGTATCCTACTCTTCCCGCCCAGCTCTTCCAGTTCTACTTACTGAAGGCCGCAAGAAACATGGCCCGTCAGGGCAACCTGATACGCCGTCGCGCGGCAGTTAATCTGGAACCATGTATCACCAGATACCGGCTGGAATCCCCGGACGGACTGGAGATATGTGGTATCCTGCGTTCATATATCATTCCGTGCGGCTGTTGCGGCGGACATGACGCCAGAGAGACTTTCACTCTGCCGCAGGGGTGCACTCCCTGCGGCAGGGAGATTGTCTGGTATGATGACCTTGAGAAGGTACTGCACGTCAGACACCCGAACAGCCCCGGCCGTCTTCTTGCGGAGCTGGCCGTTATGCCGGGACAGGATGCCTGTGAGCTTCCTGACGTCCTGTACACTGACTGGCTGGATACTCTGCTTATGGGCGTGCGGGCCTATATAATGCTTATACCGGCCCGGCCATGGACAAACATTCAGATGGGACGGGCGTATATGACTGAGTTTGAGAAACGCACATCAGCCGCCGCTATGGAGACAGCAACGCACAAAATGCGCGGAAGTATCCATATGCAGTTTGGGAGAGTAATGTAATGTCAGACTGTACCCCCAGAATCACGCCTCAATGTGACGGAGAGATTACTTCCGCGAAAGAGGAAGGTGCCTGTCCTGACTGGAGTATGTGTCTTCCTTTCGGGGGCAGAATGTATTCCCGTGAAGGATGCGTCCGTGTGGAGAAAGGCACCCCTCCCGCAGACGGCGTGTATGACCGTGTTGTCATACAGAACGGATGTATCGTTTCTCTGGAAGGCAAACAGCTCCCCATTTATAATCCTCCTACCTGCGCTCCCGAGCCCTGTTCCTGCTCTGACAGCGGCGGTGGAGGGTCTGTCAGTATATCCTCTCAGGCAGGGAACCTGACACGGGAGGATACAACAGGGGCGCTTCTGACCACGCTCAGCGCTCAGGCTGGAGATGGTATCGCGATACAGGGTACAGGAACCCAGCGTGACCCGCTGATTATATCCTCCAACCCTGACCCGTCTGAATCGTTTGTTGTCAGCGCTGGCAACTCCGGTATCAGTGTGTCCGGTTCCGGTACAAGGGAAGACCCTGTTAAGGTATCCCATTCCGAGGAAGGATACGAGGGTTATATCAACGGGATGTCGTTTGACCGGTACGGGCATCTCACTGGTTATACCGCTCCCTCCACGGTCAGTACGGTCAACGGCGTTATTGGTCAGGGGCATATTCAGGCTGACCTTGCCACGTCCACGGGTGTTGTTACACTCAATATCGCTGACCCTATGTTCAACCGTGCTGGTGAGTACAGGCTCGGCGGTTTTGACGTCACCCTTGATGACAAGAACTTTGTCACGAATATTGTACAGAAAATATCAGTAACGCCCGGTGAGAGATATATGGGCGTACAGCGTGTGACTCTCACAGAGTCCGGTACGCTTACTGAAATAGTAGATACATCGGCATCTGAAATACTTGTCTATGACCATGCGTCCAAGCGTTTCCCTGCGGGGACGAAATCAGATGCCTATGTTATAACGTTTGACCTTGCCCGTATCGGCTCTTTCCGTATCCGGTACAGGGACTGCAAGCGCCCGACTACAAGCGACTCCTCCGGAAAGACCACGGTTACGCCTATCCGCGGTACTATTTATGTTGACGGCAAAGCTGTCGATACTGATGTAGTTATGGACAACGAACTTACAGCCCTGACTACAGCCCGTTACGGCCTCGGTAATCACACAGTACAGGTTATCGGGGACATGAATGGTGTGGGTTACATGGACATTGAAGTTGTGACGGCCTACTAATGCAGACAGCAATTACACAGTTTGGCGGTATTGTCCCGCGTACTCCGGAGCATAGTCTGGCTGTCACGCAGGCCACACTGGCACTGAATGTCAACCTGCGCAGGGGACAGCTCGAACCTTGGCGTGAGCTCTGTAAGTACAAGGACGTACCCTCTACAGCCGTATCCCTATATATGTATGGGCATTGCCTTTACACATGGGACAGTGTTGTTTCTGTAGCTGAGCTTTCCCCCGAGTGGCAGAGGCTGTACATCACAGGCAACAGCGGCAGCCCACAGGTGATGGTGCGCGGCAGTTGCTGTGATATGACCTACTACAGGCTTGGGGTTCCTACCCCTCCTGTACCTCCTCACGCTTCCGCACAAGAGATGTGCGGACGGGCTTCAGATACCCGCTCCTATGTATATACATGGGTTAACCAGTGGGGAGAAGAATCAGCCCCGTCCCCTGCCAGCAATCTGGTTATGGTTGCTGACGGAACTTCTGTTTCTGTAACAGGCATATCCCTCCCGCCTGACGGGTATGGGATTGTCAGTGCCAACCTGTACAGGAGCTCTACCGGCTTCCGCCCTGTAGACGGCAAGACCCAGACCCCGCTTACTGACTATCTGTTTGTAGCGACTATCTATTTCCCGTCAGTATCCTATACCGATACGGTTCTCACAAAGAAGCTGGGCATGCCGCTCGACACTGTGGATGTCACACCCCCGCCGGACAGACTTCAGAATATCACGGCAGTTGAAGGCGTCATCCGTCTGGCCGGTTCCGTGGCTAACAGGGTGTACCTCTCGGAAAACTTCCAGCCTTATAACTGGCCTGTCAAATACGAGCTGACTCTGGACAGCAGTATCATTCACATGAAGTGCCTTGACCAGAAGCTCTACGTAACGACTTCTACGACACCCTACATTATTGACGTATCCAGCTGTGACGATACGAAGTGTACTCCTGTAACTGACATTGGCAGACCACTCCCGGATATATCCTGCGGGCACTACAACAGCGCCATCATTACACCGTTCGGCCTTATCTATTCGTCCGACCCCGGCGTTATCCTGATTGACCCGTCCGCACGCTGGCATATCCTGACGTCCAAATGGCTCACTGCTGAACAGTGGCATCAGCTCGCCCCTGAGACAGCACGGTTTGAGTACTGGAACGGATACCTTTTCATTGTTACAGACGAGACAAGTTTCATCCTTGATATAGACGGTGACCCATACGGGGATGTCAGGGGCATGGAGCTTTCCAATATTTCCGATGCTCCTATAGCTATGCAGGCCACCAATACAGGACAGCTGATGTTCCTACAGGACAGCGCGGTATGGTTCTGGGATAAGAGCGACACGTTCAGGCCGTTTGAGTGGAAGAGCAGAGAGCTGTACAGTCCCGGTACTGAGACTATAAACAAGCGTTCATTCTATAGTCCCGCCGCGCTCCGTCTCCGTTCTGTACAGACATTTGTACGTGTGGAAGATGACCATGGCCATACAGTGTATGAGCGTACTATCTCGGGCGACAAACCTGTAAGGCTCCCCAAATGCGGAAGGCACCTCAGTTACAGACTGTACTTTACAGGTACAGAGACAGTGGAGTTCGCCGAACTTGGGACGGCTATAATCGCCAAATAGACATGTTCCGGGTATTTTAATATTATGCTGTCAGGAGCAGATTATGAGAGTAGACATTCTTGAACCTGATATAGACCTTAACAAAGCCATTGATACTCTGGGCCGTGTACTGGGGCCCATGCTTGGCAAAGCATGGGAAAACAAACGTAAGGCCTATGACGACAAGCCGTTCAATCTCAATGTCAATGTGTTTACCCAGCTCTGGATAAACAAGGACATGAAAATTTTTGTCGCCTATGATGACAATGACAATAACAATGTTGTCGGATTTCTCACCGGTACTGCGTACCGGCCTATGCAGTACAGCGCCCGTGTCTTCCAGATACAGGACTGGTACACTGGCAACAGACCTGAAGTAGAAAAGGCCCTTTTCAGCTTCCTCTCTGAAGCTGTGAAATTTCTTGGGACTGATGAAATCCTTATCTCCAATACTGAAGGTGAGGGAATCCCGAATATTCCGGGAAACTGGAAACAGGAAACTGTCATTACAACGCGCAGGTTCGTTAAGGTGCAGTAATGTACGCCGATGACCTTGAATGCAATCCGAAGCACGGTACGAACGACCAGCAGTATGGGCTGTTCGCTAATATCCTTGCTGACGCCGCTATTCTTTCAGCGGCCTACAACTCCGCACGGGCTGTAGATATTGCAACAAAGGAATGGAACATGGCCAAGAAGTACTGGCGTATCGCCCGTAACTGGCTTGACCATTACAAAGATTACTATGCTCCTGTTGAAGATCAGGAGATAAACGAAGCGCTTAATATTCCGGCTGAAACGCCCCAGTATAACGCTACCGAAGGACGCGCCAGAACCGCGGCCATGCTTCAGTTCCGTGGTCAGCTTAAGAAGAGTATGCGCTGTACCTCACGGTACTGTACAGGGCTCCGTAAGGATATGCTTGCCAATATCCTTTCCGCTCAGGCTGACGCTCTGAGCCTTGCTGAGGGTCTTGGGTACAGGAATGAGCGTGCCTATCTGGAGTCGCGTGATGACGTGCGGTTCAGCAAGATGCTGAACACGGCCAAGCGCGGGCGTGACATTATAGCTGACAACGTGTCCCTGATTAAGACTTCCGCCGGTATCTATGGCAACCTGTACAATCAGGCGTGGGAAGGACTGGCCGGAGCAGGACAGTATCTTGGCTACTCTGCCAACAGAAACACGCCGTCTTATCCTACGGAATACCTGTCCCGTACTGACATTAACCTTGGCTACACACGCAGTGCTATAAGAGGTGAGGTACGGGGGGCGATTGAGGATACGGCTGCTGCCAGTGAGTCGCTGCTGAAGGAGAGTTTCTAATGCCTGAATGTACATGTGCTGACCCTACTGCTGTATCCAACGCTATTAATCAGCAGAGCAGTAACCTCTCCTCCAGTGTCAACGCTCATGGTCAGACACTCGACCAGACTCTCTATGGTCAGACTCTCCGTGCCGGTACTACAGGAGGCAACTCCCGTTCTACTGGTACGGGACAGGCAAATCACGGCGCTATCGGCCCTCTCCGGTTCTGTAACTGGGCCGCTCCTGAATACGGCCCTGAAGGTGAGAACCTCCGTACTCTGGCGTTTAAGGGCGCGGCTCTGGCTATTGCCATTGCCAATGGCATAGCACAGGGACAGATAGCTGACATGCAGCAGGACTTGGCTAATTCCTATTACGATATGGCCAAGTACAAGTGGGACAGGTTCAGCAGGAAATATGTGCCGCTGGAAAAGAAACTGCTCAATGAGGTAAGCTCTGAACCTGTACGGACACTCCAGTGCGGCAGTGCGCGCAACAGGGCTGATTCCTCCGTGAACAGCGCTTACAATGAAGCGGAGATATACCTGTCGCAGAAGGCGAAGCAGTTCCATCTGTGCATGGACAGCTCATTAATGGGCAGTTTCAGCCACAGGAAGGCGCTGGCTCTGGCGGATACGGCGAACTACAACCTTGCTGATGACCAGTGGTACACCGACTACAAGAACGATAAGCGCTGGAACCGCCGCAGTTCTGTACTCAATCTTGGCCGCAACCTTGGTTCTGAAGCGACCAGTTACGGCGATGTGGCGCGTTCCCTCATGGGTAACGTCAGTTCCCAGATTGAGAATGCCGCCAAAGGCCTGATGTCCGCTCTTGGATATTACGGCTCCCGTAACGACACATATTATCCAACTTCATATCTGGGGCAGACAAACGCCCCGCTTGCTAATATAGGCACTATGGCCGGCAATGGCGCGCAATCCGCTCTGGACGCCAGCTCGGCTCTGGATGCCAGCCGATAAGGAGACAGTTATGGCTTTTCTCGGCAACCTCGGTTCAGTAGTCGGAGCGCTTGGGTCTCTGCTTCCCGGCTATATGCAGGGTGAGCGTCAGGCTGTACAGGATAACTGGGCTGACCTTAACTATTATAACAAAACTCAGGCCGGACAGCTTCAGAATATGTATGACGAGCGTGTGATGAATGACCGCATCAATATGGCTCATGACAACGCGCTCATGCAGAGCAACGTTCGGGCAAACTCCGACCTTAATCTGTTCAATAACTATCTGTATGAGCCCTACACAATCAGACGGGCCCAGTGGGATACGGCATACGCCGACCAGCTCAATAACGCCCGCATCGGGCTGACACTGGCCGGAGCGGATATGGCGCTGAATAGCCCGATGTCCCTGCTTGGTTCCATGGGTCTGAGGGGCACAGGGCTTGGTTCTCTGGGTCTGGGTGGTACAGGACTTGGTTCTCTGAGTCTGGGCGGTGTGCATGGTGCCGGTTTGTACCCCAGCAGAATGTAGGAGAAAATAATGGCGCGAAATATTTATGAACCTGTTAATGCCAATGGACAGGTGATACAGGTACAGACTACCCCCGCTTATCAGATGCAGGGTACAGTGGTTCAGCGGCCGGCGGTATTTACTGCCCCGGCCCCGCGTCCTGTTGTTCTGAATAATGGGTACAATTATTCTCTTCCCGGTTCTTACGAAGGATATACTCAGGCCGGTATTCCACCGATTATGGGGCAGGTCAGCCCTTACGCGCGTATAGGTCTTACCCGTCAGATGAACGGTGCTGTTACGCCGCTTATCGGGTTCCCCTCTGTATATCCTCATGTTGTTGACGGGAATTACTACGACTACAGCCAGCCGCTCGTCCTGTCCGCTCTGGCCGCCGCTATGGCTAACTGGAGCCCGATTCCCGTAATGGGTATGGGTGGACGCGGCGCTACCCTCGCTGGTGCTGTAAGTCATGGAGGCGGCACTGGAGGTGGGGCTCCCCATACAGGAGGAACTCCTGCTCCTGTAGCCATGCCTTCCCAGCCTGCCCCTGCTTACGGCGGTGCTGGTCTCCGCCTCGGCCCCCGTCAGCAGACACTCCCCGGTGTTGCGTACAGGACTACCCCTGCGGAAGAACGGATGCCGAGATGGGGCGCCAATCAGACTGATTACTGGGGTGGTATCACAGGCAACGGCAATTACGCAGTAAATAATCAGACTCTCAGCGATACGGTCTTCCCTCCCCAGAACAATAACGGGCTTCGCCCTGATGTCTTACAGGCACAGGAAAGATACAGCGCCGCTATGGGGCTTTCCGATTACCCCGCACAGCAGAGCGCTCCTGTACAGCAGAGCGCCCCCGTACAGCGTACCGCCACTGCACAGGATGAACCTGTGAGAGTGGCACCCCAGTTACAGAGTCCTTTCCAGACTCCCTCTGTACCTCAGTATAATCTGACGATGCCTCAGGTCAGTCAGAGTGTCCCTGCCGGGGCAGGCTACGCTCCCCAGCGTCTCCCGTCTCTGTATGACCCCGCACGCATCAATCCTTTCATGGATGCCAGTGACAGGGGTTTTGCCGGAATGAATCCGTTCTCTCGTTAAGGAGTTAGTATCAATGGCTACCAGAGGAAGAAAACAATCTGTATCCGCTCAGGATATTCTCCTGACGATGATTAATGACGCTATCAACGATGTCAGCGATGGCAACTATCTTGGCCGTGTCGCGTCCGGACGTGGGGAAACAGCACCAGCTCAGGTTCC
>ULXW01036452.1_pt1 | contig 22614 bp, 18 predicted proteins | sample 1961661 | NCBI WGS metagenome assembly ULXW01 (sample SAMEA4835849, study PRJEB28245) | human gut metagenome | biome: gut microbiome; material: fecal sample | place: Denmark | collected 2008 | reverse complement strand
CCCTGCCGATCCCACCAAAGACGGTTTTGTTTTTGCAGGCTGGTATGAAAGCACGGATGGCGGCGTAACGCTTTCCGACACGGCATTCAGTTTTTCATATATGCCGGCAAGAGTTTTCACGCTCTACGCAAAATGGGCGACTGCCGACATCAAGGGCAAGACTTTCAATAAAGTCGACGCAACCGTCGAGTGGGAGTCCGAAGCCGTCAAGCAAGCGATTCTCGCGGAAATGGAAATGACGGAAGAACAGTTTATACAAACTCATAAGGCATCAATAATTACGCTCGTTTTTGCGGCGGATAAAGATTCCGTGTCGGTGACTTTTGATCAAAACCCGGGCGAAGAAGACGATAAAGGCAAAGGCATCGGAACGCTGTTGTACAGGATTAAAGGCTCTGCTATCGTGTTCTATGACAGCCAAGAAGATATGGAAAAAGAAATCCCCGCGCACAAATACGGATTGCTTGCCGGCTCAACGTTTGAGTTGTCAGCAGATAAAACAACCATTATACAGAGCAATATCCAATCGGGAATGGGAACGATTAAATATAAGTATAGCGTTGTGGTAAAATAATCCGACAAAGGCATACAAACACAATAAACAACGGTTTTAGAACGCAATTCTCGATTTGCGGTTTGAAATAAATTAATTTAGAAAAAAGGAGACGAAAACCATGAAAAGAAAATCACTGTTCACTATTTTGGCGATAGCGTTGATGTTTGTTTTGTCGCTTTCGGTTCTTACCGCTTGCAACAAAAATAAACATGAGTTTTCAAGCAAATGGAAGTTTGACGAAACAAATCACTGGCACGAATGCACCACGAAGCAGCACACCGACACAACGGAGAAAACCCCGCACGTGTTCACGTGGACAGAAAAAACGCCCGCAGGCTTTCATACGGACAAAGTCGAAAAGGGCGTATGTGAATGCGGATACGAAACCGAAAGGACAATTTCCGGCACCGCAACGCACACTTACGGCGAGGAATGGAAAAAAGACGAGTCGGGACACTGGCACGATTCGACCTGTGACGCAACGGCTCCCACGCATGACGTAATAAAGGGCAATTTCGCCGCGCATACCTTTGACGAAGGCGAAGTTACCAAACCGGCGGACTACGGCGTAGTCGGTGAAAAGAAATTTACCTGCACGAAATGCGGATACGAAAAGACAGAAACCATCGACGCACTTGGCGCAAAAGACAACGAAATTAAACTTGCAGAAGGCAAAACGCTTGGCAAGGAATACGACGGAGAAGTTGTTTCGATTACGAAAGACGATTTCGTAATTGAAGGCAATCGCGTACCCACAATTATGTTCATGGCAAAAGGCGCGGACGACAATACTTACGCCGCAACCGCCCCGAAGAATGCCGGCGAATATACCGTGAAAGTCAGCGTAGCAGCCACGGCAGAGTGGAAATCCGCGACAAAAACATTTGACTTTGCAATCACCCCCATGGTAATCAGCGTTGCTTGGGAGCCTACATACAATAATTCAAATACTTTTACGGGCGCACCCGCCGAATTGCTTCCAGGCGACGAAGCAACAATTACCGTTACAATGAGTAGTGCCAACGTCGGAGCAGAAGTTCAAAGCTTTGAAATCACAGGAAAAGACGCGGGCAATTACAGCCTTGCAATAGAAGACATTAACGTGGACATCGTCAAAGCAGACATCGTCGACTTTACAATCAGCAATGCAGACGCATTCAATAATCTTGTTATCGGCGCACAGAGTATCCCCGATCCCACAACAAATTACGTTGAAATCGGCACCGGTTACGGCGAAAGGACTATCTTCTGGGAAAAAGAACTTGAAAATGGCGTTTGGAGTCGTAACCTTACAAAAGAAGAAGTAATAAACTTTAAAACGGGAACGTTCCGAGTACACATTAAATATGCGGAAGGCGCCAACTACAATTTCGGAGACACGTTCGTCAAATTCACTATGAAGGCGAAATCAAGAACGCTTACCGTCAAGAGCATTGAAGATAAAATGTACGACGGAAAGCAAGTGGCGAACTTCACCTATGAAAACCTTGTTTACAAATTAAGCACCCCTTCAATTGAAGGCGGCGTAGAAAATATCACGCCTATTTCTTCCGGCGAAAAATACGTCGAGTTCCGTGAAGTTGGCGGAGAATGGGGAAGAAATTTGAACGCCGCCAACGTTCTCACGAACGCAGCCGAATATGAATACCGCATCGGCGTCACGGCAACGGACGAATGGGAAGCAGTGGTTTCCGAAGTAAAAACGTTCACAATTACACCGTATGAGTTCGTACTTGAACTTGGCTACATTAGAAATCAACAAAATCCGTCGAATGATAGAGGCAAAACGTTTTTATTCGGACAATACGAAACTCGTATCGAAGGTCAGAAAATCCAACTTTGGCTTGACAACGAAAAAGCAGGGTTTGAAACCAAAGAAGGAAACAACAGTGTTTTCTATTTTATCACTGACCAGAAAAAGAAAGTGACGGCGGATTGTTTCTTCCTTAAAATAGGAAATATTACGAACCCTGTTATGGAAAACTACAAAATCGTTACCAAATCCCCGTCCGTTACGACAGTTGAGATTACGGTTGTTGAGAAGTTAACCGAAAAGTCAACTTCCGGTCCGATCCAAATCGTAGAAGCGGAAGAAAAAAGGATTTACGCGACTGTTGAAAAGGGATACTTCCAGGTCGGACAAACGGTTGAGATTTACAATAAGGATGGCACAAAAGTGGGCGAAGCCACGATTACAGAAATCATAGCCGGAGGCACAACAAGCGCAAGTGGTTGTGCAATTCCTTCCGACGGTAGAGTTATTATAAAACTTGATAAGGATCCCGGTGATATATTGGGTGGCAAAATCGTAGAAAAATAACTTAAAAGTTATTATCTGATCAAAATAACGGATAAGCGGGCGTAAAAACCCGCTTATTCGTGTCGTGTTCTATAAAGGAGACATCGATGAAGAAAAAATCATTACTTTTCTTTGCGCTTGCGCTTGCGTTGTCGCTGTGTCTTACGCTGGTCGCTTGCGGCGATAAAAACGGAGAAGTAAGCAAACTGACTGCCGAAAGCGGCATTACCGCGGACGGCGTGTTTGAAAGCGGCTCGGCGCTGAGCAGTATACATCATTCTGCGGACAGCGAGCAAGGCAAGGCGGCTATGTCGGTGATCGATAAGCCGTATGACAGCGCACGCGTTGCCGTATTCGACATTACTCTTACCAAGGGCGGCGAAAAGGTGCAACCGGGCGGCAAGGTCAGAATCACTATGCCGAAACCGTTTGAGGCGGACGGTTACGTCACCTATCACGTCAAAAGCGACAACTCCGTCGAGGAACTCGAAACCGCGGTTGATGGCAACAATATTTACTTTGAAACGGCAAGTTTTTCGTATTTTGTCGTTGCGGGACTGGTAAATGCCGATCAACAGCATATACACAGTTATGTCGAAAAAGTTACCGACAGAAACCTTGTGGACAATGCAACATGCCAAAGGAAGGCTGTGTATAGGCTTGTTTGCAGTATTTGCGGCAGTCTGGGCAGAGAAACCTTTGAATACGGCGAACTTGCCGATCATAACCTGCGCGAAGAAAAAGGTTACGATCCCCGATGCGAAAAAGACGGACTTACCCACGGCAAATGTTGCATAAATCCGGGATGTACTTATACCGAGCAGAAGCCGATACCCGCTATCGGACACGATATGCAGGACGTTGCCGCAAAAGAGCCGACTTGCACCGAAATCGGCTGGAAAGCGTACAAAAGATGCGAGCATTATTGCGGAAAAACCGAAGGGTACGAGGAAATACCCGCCATGGGGCATAATTTATCCATAACCGTGCCGCGCGTTGAGCCGACTTGCGAGAAGTGGGGCAACGAGGAGTATACAAAGTGTTCCAACGAGGGTTGCGACTATCATACCGATTATAATGGTTTGCCCGCTCTCGGACACGATTTGCAATGGCACGATCCGTACGACGCAACCTGCACCGAGGACGGGTATTGGAGAGGCTATTCCACCTGCAATCGCGAAGGTTGCGACTACAACACAAAGGTGGATAGATACGTCGAAAAGGCTCTCGGACACAATCTCAAACATCACGAGGCTAAACAAGCGGACTGCCTGCCCGGCTGGGAGGAATACGACGAATGTCAGCGCGAGGGTTGCGATTATAATACGAAAGTGGAAATCCCCGCCAACGGCAAGCATAGTTACGTTTGCGACGTATGCACCACCTGCAATGAGTGCAATCCCGTAAAATACACTCGCGAGGGCAACTATATCTATTTCGGTTACTGGCCGCAAACCTTAGAGCGCGACGAGAATGTAATCGCCAAACTTAACGAAGTGGCAGGGACTATTCCCGAGTACACAATTTACACTGTCCTCGAGAAACCCGAAAACTGGTCATATTATGAAAATTCGAAGGATATCTGGTATATAGACGTTATATATAGCGGTACAAAATACCGAGGGTTTTATATGAAGGAGTTTCGTCCGGCTATATATGGAAGTCTTGGTTATTCTAAGATTAGTGAAAACGGTTATACTAATCATCAAGTGTACTGGTTTAAGGTAGAACCGATAAAATGGAGAATTTTAACCACAAGCAACAATTCCGCCTATATTATGAGCGACATCGCTTTGGATGCCTTTTGGCTGGAACCCAATAGAGGAGAAGCAGGCTTTTATAACGGCGAATACGGCATTTTCAGAAAAGATCAAAATGGTAATATGGACGGAACTTACGCCAACAACTGGGAATATTGTTTCCTGCGCCGTTGGCTCAACGAAACCTTCTATAACGAGGTGTTCAACGATTTGCAAAAGAAAATCATACAGACCACGCGCCTCGACAACAGCGCGAGAAGTTGCAATCCGGACGAATACCCGACGTATTACCCGGATACTTACAGCTCGCAAAACAAGCCTGGGGAAAACAAGTATGCAGCCCAATGTAAAGATACGGATGATAAGATCTTTTTGCTGTCTTTGAGAGATATTACCACAACGGCGTACGGTTTTAATAAGGACGTAAAAGCAGAAGATCCCGCAAGAAACCTGCAAGCATCCGATTTTGCCAAATTCCGCGGCGCGCCGATGGATATTTACGATAAAAAATACGTTACCTGGTACACTCGTTCGCCGTCTATAGGTAGTAGTGGTGGCAACGACGGATACGCTACCTTCGTTCTGGACAGACATCAGAAGGGCGCCATAAAAAGCACCGATCTGACGCCTGACGGCGGCGTAGTCCCCGCGCTCTGGATAACCCTTTAAGACAATCGGGCTGTCTTTAAGTCGCATAAGCGACACGGAATATATCCCCACAAAAATTAAAAGGAGATACGATTATGACACACAACAAGGCGAATAAATCAAAGATATTGGCGCTTATACTCGGTCTTACGATGTGCATTTCACTTATGCTCGGCATAGTATTTGCAAGCCCGACGAGTACGGTCTATGCAGAAGGAGAAACGCTTACGCCGTATGACATAATTTACATAAATAATAATCCGTTAAACAATGGTTATTATTTGAAAACGTCTGATGGAGATCAACTAAACGGCAACCCCGATACGGGTTACGTTGCCAAATACAAAGACGGCGTTTTGACTCTTAACAATTTTAACGGCGGGAACGTAGGTATAAATCCTGCTGTATCAGGATATTTCACAATCAACCTTATCGGAGACAATATTATTACCGGTGGGCAAAACGGCGTATTTATCGATGGAGAACATGAAGGACGAGTAACTATTACGTCTAATGCAAACGGAAAATTGACGATAAACGCTTCAAGCAGCGTTTCTTCTGTATGGGGAATAGCCTGCGGAGCGTCGGTAATGGCTAAGAACATTGACGTTGTTATTGGAGGCAACGCACAAGTCACAATTAACGCAACGTCTAATGGAGAAAACTGTCAAGTTGATGGTATTCATGCAAGGAACGTAACAATTGAAGACAATGCAAGCGTTAATATTGTAGCCAAAAACACAAACAATAGCACCGCAAGTCAATGGGTAGCAGGTATTTTTGCAAAAAACAATGTAACTATAAATACAAACGGCAATATCGATATTGACGTTAGCGTGGCGGGTGGCGATAGTGCTTATAGTTATGGTATTCGAAACTGCAAAACGATGACTAAAGCAGGCAATATGACCATAAAATACAAGAAAGCAGGAAGCAATGGCTGGCCTATTACCGGTGGTGACGTAGATAATACAACCCACGCTGTAAACGAAGATAGCGGAAATTGCTTTGCGTCCTACCGCTATGGCACACCGCGCTATGTGGCAGCAATAAACGGTACACTTGCAGGTCCGGGCGTACCTAAGGAAGCAAATAGTGGTAGCGGATATTTCCTTGCGGGTGACGAAATCACTTTGAATGCGCCTTCTTTGCAAGTGAGCGAAACGGATACGACAAACATACCGTTTGACAAATGGTTTTCGTTTACAAGTGACGCAGTTATAACAAACGCAACAAGCCAAAACGGAGCGAAACTTACCGTTCAAGACAAGGATATTGAAGTAAGAGCAAATTATAAAGCGTTTACGGTGCAACCTGTTTTTGAAAGAGAAAGTGGTACAAAAGGTACGGTGACATTTACTCTTATTAGTAATGAATTTAACCAAAGTAATTGGATAAAAATCAGACCGATAAACGATTTAACTATTTCAAAGGGTAACGTTGTGTCTGTTGACGGAACTACTTATAAAGCAACTCTTGAAGATAATGGGACTTATTACGGAACTCCTGCCGGCGAATATGTGGTTGAGGTTGTGTATAATAATAGAACGCTATACAGTGAGCCGTTCACCGTGGACTACACCGAAAAGAAAGCAACCATAGATAGCGTAACTATTTTCGGTGAGCAAGGCGAAGCGATTGCAAACACGGATATTACCGTTACTCTTACGGGATATACGTTTGAAACCGCTCTTTCGGGAGACTGGATAACAAATCTTCCCGACGGACTTGTTCAGTCTGTTACGAGAATAAGCTACACCGAGGCGAAAATCACCGTCAGCGGTACGCCTACTGCTCTTAGCGACCAGTTTGTAGAAATCACGATTCCAAAGGCAAATATCACGGGACTTGCATGCGATTTGACTGCCGAAAGCAATTCGGACGCAAAATTTAATATCGTTGCTACGCTTACAGAAATTGCCATTCCGAAAGCAAAAACGAATCTAACTTATACGGCAGGAAGTCAAATAGGCGTGGAAGGTGGCGTCGGCTATACGCTAACAGGAAATAGCGGCGTTGACGCAAAAACTTATACCGCAATCGCAAAATTAGAGAGCGGATATAAGTGGAACGACGGCACGATAACCGACAAGGAAATCTCTTGGAGCATAGGTAAGAGAAACCCTATTGTAAGCGATTTTAACTTCTATGAACCGAGCAACCTTACGTATGACGGCAATGCCAAAACCGCAACCGTTAGTTTGATTGCCCACTATGGTGACGAAACAGGCTTTGCTATAACGGTTAAGTACAAAAAAGGCGGACTGATTGTTTCAGATGTAAAAGACGCAGGCGAATATGAAGTGTATATCGACACAACCGCAACGGCGAACTTCAACGCGGCAACCGATATTCACGACGTTTCGTGGAAATTTACAATCGCAAAGGCGGAGCAATCTGCACCGGCTGCTTCGTTGTTCACAACCGTTGCTCCGACTGCAACGACCACAACGGACGGCAAAATAACAGGCATAACCGCCCAAATGGAATACCGCAAAGTAGGCGATTCTGCTTGGACTTCGGGAACAGGTAGCGACGTTACAGGGCTTTCGTCCGGTAGATATCAAATAAGGTTTAAGGAAACGGACAACTACAATGCAGGAGAAGTTGTCGAAGTGCAAGTTCCTGAAAGCGGCGTTTCTTCATACAATCTTACCGTAATAGGCGGAACAGGCGAAGGTGTGTTTATTCAAGGCGCAAGCGTAACTATCACCGCAAACGCCCCTGCAACCGGAAAGAGATTTTCGGGTTGGACGATTGAGGGAATAAGCGGTCTTGATACAACTAAAACAAGCCTTACCTTTAATATGCCTGCCGGCAACGTAACGGCAACCGCAAATTACGAAGATATCGAGTACACTATTACCGTAAATGGCGGAACGGGTGGCGGAACGTATAAACAAGGCGATGAAGTAACCGTAACGGCAGAAGATAAAGAAGGCAAAGAGTTCGTAGGTTGGCAGGACGAAAGCGGAAAAATCGTCAGCACCCAAAAGGAATACACCTTTACGGTGGCGGAAGGAACAACTCTTACCGCCGTATATGAAGATACGTCTTCGGGCGGCGAAATCACTCCACCTGCTAAAAAGGACGGACTTTCGGGCGGACAAATTGCAGGTATCGTAATCGGTTCGGTTCTGCTTGCGGGAATCGGCGGATTTGCAATCTTCTGGTTTGCAGTCAAGAAAAAGACTTTTGCGGACTTGGGCATAGCTTTGAAGAAAGGCTTTACCGCAATCGGCAACTTCTTCAAAAATCTCGGAGCAAAAATCAAAGCACTATTTACCAAAAAGAAATAAGATGATATAATAACAACGAGCCGTTCGTAGTAAATGCGGACGGCTTCGACAGGTATATCGGCTTTTGCCGAACTGTCTACTCATAGGAGTATTTATGAAAGCAATAAAAGGACTTATTATTACGCTTATCGTCATTGTTGCGCTTGCGGGCGTTACGGTTATCGGCGGATATATTTACGTTCGCTCAACTTACGGAATAGATTTGTTCAGAACGGCGGGGCAACTCAAAACACTGTCGCAAACACCCGACGAAAAAACTCTTTGCCCCAATGCGTTTTCCGCAAGCGATATGGCGGACGTCAAAGCGGCTATGGACAAAAACCTCAACGGACTCATCTCGTATAACGAGGGGGAAGGGTACGAGGGCTACAAGGTGGACTTTTCCGCAATAACGTCCCCGATGCCGTTTGCGGACGAAATCGTGTTTTCATCCAAGCAGGCAGGCGCACTAGCTCAAACCATTTTCTTCGGCCAAACGGGCGGTGTGGTCAAAATCGGTGAAAAGGAATTGTCCGCAAGGCTCGTTCAAATGAATTTTGCAAACGTTTCCGAGAACGGCAGCGCGGACTTCAACGTGGTGGCAAAAGTCAATCTTAAACCGTTTAAGGACGAAATGAACGACTTTCCGTTCTCGCTTTTCAAAAAGTACGTGCCGGACGAACTCTACGTGTCTTCAACCGTGAGAGTGGAAAAGACCGACGATAAAATGGGCTACTCCGTCGCGCATAAGGAACTCAAACTCAACAATCTTTCGGCGGACGATACGGACGATTTGTTCCACACGCTCGACGCCGTGCTCAAAATCGGCAGTGCGGAAAATATGAATTTGCAAATCGGCACGACGGCAGTCAACGCTCTCATCGGCAACTCCGACAACGCAGGCTTTGCCTATTCGCTGCAAGCCCTCGGCAAAACCACTTTCAAATTCACCTCCGCCGACGGCGGTAGCATAGTCATTGCTTGATTTTCAGAGCATATCTTGCCTCGCTTTATAAGGCGGATTTAACATATGAGTGTACAATATGATTAGATTTTCTTTTAGTACAACAAAAAAACGATTGCGTGATAGGCAATCGTTTTTTTGTTATTTGAATGATTGATTTATTCGGCGTCTTTGAGGGATTGTTCGTATTCTTCAATCAAGCCGAGGAAGTATGCGTCGTAGTCTTCGGGAGCGACTTCGGAATAGTTGAACCAGCACAATTGTTCTTCGACATCAACGACCTCGCCGCTTACGGTCACTTGGACGGGGCGGGTGGGAAGTCCGCTCGTAAGGTCGTATTCGACATCGCCGATGGTCATTTTGACGGGTTTATTCGTTTCTTGGTCGCGAGTGAAGGACACTGCAATGTTCTTTTCGACGACAGGCATTTTGTCCTCTTTCAACGCATAATAGAGTGTTGCGGTGCATTTTGCGGAATCGACAGCGTAGTATTTGTAAATGTATTTGCTAAAATTCTTTTGCAAGTTGTTTGTGATTTCCGCATAATACGTCGAGTTGTATTGATATAAATCATAGTCGAACACGGGCAATTCGCCGTAGGCTTCCTTCACTGTCGAAAGGTCGGTTTTGTCGCTTACCTTGTTGAACCGGACGTCGTACGCGTCAATGATTTTGCTTGCGGACGGCCAGCGCGAAATCAGTGCGATTCTATCTCTCGAATCGACGTTGAAAGTCTTGCTGTTTACGCCTTCGCCGAGGATATAGCTTATCAACGTAACTTGGTTTTCGTCGTTCAAAGTGTATTTGAGTTTGACTTTTCGCGCGGAGAGCGGAGTGTCGTTGTCCTTGTATATGTAGTAACCGTAATCTTCGCCGGTGAGGACGATATACGCTTCTCGTCCGTACGTTGCAATGTTGTCAACGGTTTCCTGTTCGTACTGGGTGCGAGTGTCGACGACAAGTTTGTACGTGCCGACTATATTTTCCATCTTGTCGGGGTTGCAGGCGACCAAAACGGTTGAGAACGTCAAGGCGATTATAAGAATCCCGACAAGCAGCAATGCTTTCTTTTTCATAATAAACCTCCGATTTATCCTTTATATTTTATCATATAGAACATAAATGTCAACTTTGTGCATTTTCGCTCAAGTTTTGCGGACAAAAATCGAATACGATTGTACAAAAAAATCGTTTGCATCTTGTCAAAGCGCAGAATGGATATTATAATATCAATATCTCATACGCAGGAGAAAAGTTATGTTGCTTACAACAATGATTATTCGCACTCTTCTTTGCAGGCCGAAAGAAATCGACGCAGGGGAGTACAAAGCAAGAGAGTTCGACAAAGATCTCATAGCGCGCCATCTTTCGGAGGCAGTCCAAATCCCGACAGTGTCTATGGTCGGCGAATTTGAGGGCGTAGATCAGCCTTTTTACGATTATCACGCTTGGCTTGAGAAAACTTATCCTCTCGTTCACAAGACGGCTCAAAAAACCGTTATAAACAATTACAGCCTTGTTTATCGTTTCAAAGGCAAAGATTCGTCTTTGCTTCCAGGCGCGTTTTTGGCACACCAAGACGTCGTACCCGCTCCCAAAGAGGGCTGGGATTACGAACCGTTCGGCGGCACGATAGACGACGGATTCATTTGGGGACGCGGAACGCAGGATATGAAAGGTACGATGATTTCCCTTCTCGAAGCAACGGAAAAATTGCTCTCGGAAGGGTGGCAACCTCAGCGTGACGTGTATTTCTGCTTCGGCCATGACGAAGAGGCTTGGACGGAAGAGGGCGCGGCACATATCTGCGATTGGTTTAAACGGCAAAATATTCGCCTCGAATACATAGTTGACGAGGGCGGCACGATTATCGACGGCAAAATGATAGGTGAGGACAAACTTTTCGGTCTTATCGCAACGTGTGAAAAGGGCAATATGAACATGACGCTCACCGTCGAGAAAGCGGGCGGTCACGCATCCAATCCCTCAAAACCGTCTGCGGCGGCTATCATGGGTAAGGCACTCGTAAAACTCGACAAGCATCCCATGCCTAGCAAGTGGACGCCTGCAACAAAGCAAACGTTCAAGCTCATCGCTCCTCACGTCAAATTCCCGTTTAGATTCATACTCGTCAACAGAGATATTTTGAGCCCGCTGCTCAAATTCGTGTTCAAAAAAATTCCTCTTACTAACTCGCTCATTTCAACGACGTTTGCGCAAACAATGTTGCACGGAAGCGACGCGGAAAACGTAATTCCGCCCAAGGTTACGGCAAATATAAACACGCGTATCATCACGGGCGTGAGCAGCGACGAAGTGCTTGAATACACTCAAAAACTTCTCGGCAAAAACGTCAAGGTGGAAAGGCACGGCAAGGGCACGGAAGCGACCGCCGTTTCGCCCATCGACGTCAAACCGTGGCACGATCTCAACGTCGCAATCAAGCAAATATTCCCGACGATGGTCACCGCTCCGTATATGTTTATCGCAAACAGCGACAGCCGCTATTACGGCGACGTGTGCGACAACATCTACCGTTTTACGCCCTTCCTTATGACGCTTGACGATCAAAAACGCATCCACGCAATCAACGAGCGCGTGAGCATCGACGCAATGGAAACCGCAACGAAGTTCTTTGCACAATGTCTTGAAGTGATGAACAAGTAATTTTGTTGCATCTAATGCACCGAATTTTCAAAAAACAGTCGCAATAAACGGCTGTTTTTTATCTAAATTATCGAAATCGAGTTGATTTTTGAATATAATGTGATATAATCATTGCACCAAGGCGGTTTTGATTGTCCGCTTTCGGGGGTGTTCTGGATTCGACATTCGGTCTGATACGGGATAAGCACGTCGTAGGCTCGGCTACGTTAAAACGGAACGTTAAAATTAAACGCAAAAAACAATCAAAAGAGCTCCTCTATGGAGTTCGCTCTTGCTGCGTAATTTAGTCAGCACGTCGACCTGAGGTTTTCTGTTCCCTCAGCAATCGGCGTCAGAAAAACAGACAACGCAATCCGATTTCTCGGTAGGATTGTTGTTATCACGAGATCATCGAAGCAAGGTTTGTAGGTGAACCGAAGCAAGAAAAATTTTAATCACCAACTAAACGTGTAGAAAGTGCCGAGGACGGTCGGGTGGACCGGGGTTCAAATCCCCGCATCTCCACCACAAAGAAGACAAGTTGAACCCTGTTCGACTTGTTTTTTTATATCGTCGAAGCGGGGATTTATTGCGATTTTGAAAAATCGCAACACGGCATTGCCGTGTGAACCCCTTCGGCTGCACGCGATTGACCTTCGGTAGCAATCGCTGTAAGGCAAATCCCGCATCTCCACCACAAAAAAGACAAGTTGAACTCTGTCCGACTTGTTTTTTTGTGTAAGGAAAACCACCGGATAGTCCGGTGGTTCTATTATAGGCTTTTGCCGATGTGGTGTTGTAGTTAAACTCCGTTCGTGTATAAGATGAGAGTAGTTTATACGGATTCTCCTTGGAATATATTTTTTTGTGGTAAACTAATTATACCAAAGATTCGTATGAACTGTTTTTTTGTTTAGGTGTTGCACTTGAAAGTATAATTCACCCGAGCAAAAAATAATACGAACCCTAAATTAGGGTTCGTATTATTGGCTTGTTGCGAGCAAAATAATGCTTTAATCGGATTGAGTTTTTTTGATTTTAAATTCTCCCGAGAGAATGGTCGTCCAAAAGGAAATCGACCACATTGTTATTTTGCATCGGTTGATTTGACATCAAAAAGCACGTCGGTATTCATTATTTAGCGGGAACAAATCCTGCGACGACGGCAAACACCATAAGCGAGCAGCAAATGATCATGCAAGTGATTTGAATGGGCTTGCTGTTCTTGATATAGTTGACTGCTTTGTCAAACTTCTCGAAATAGAAGTGTTGTTCAAACCAGTTTTTGCATCCGATTTGCAAAATGCCGCCGAACGTGAGCGTACTTGCTCTGAACAAGAGCCAGAGGCCCGGATCGGGAGCCATGCCGAATCTGCCCATGCCGACGAGCGGGCCGATGAATACGCCGAGGATAGGTGCAAGCAAGAAACCTACGTGCATCAATGCTACGGAAGAAGAAAATTCGCCTGTGACGAAGAGCCAGTTCCAGATGGTGTAAGCGATAATCATTGCGATGGTTATGCCGATGCCGACGCTTGTCGTTCCGGTGACGACACCGTTGAACAAATTCGCTTGATTCGTGAAATATGCGGATGTGAATTCGATATTCGTGCCGAGGTGTGAGAAACCGTCAATGAAGTAGATTTGAGAGAACTCGGTGGTTGTCGTTCCCCAAGTGGAGCCGAGGAAAAATGCGGAAGCACCCATTGCGACAAACAATCCGGAAACGCCGTTGAAGTATTGTTTGTTTTTAAAGAAGTCCGTCATAGTCGCTTCGAGGATGTTTATGATGTAAAGTCCCAAAACGATGACTACGAAGATCGGGCCGGGAAGAAGACCGAAACAGGCAAATAAGACGATAAATCTTCCTACAAGCAGAGTCGAGAGCTTCAAAGCCTCGAAGAACACGGGTTTCATCGCAATCAAGACTATGATGCCGAGCACAAGGTTACAGAAAATGTTGCCGTACACTTGGAATTTTGACGTGAGCACGGAGACGCCGAGAATGGTTACGGTAAACATAAACCACTTCAGAACGGTGTCAAGAGCAGGCGTTACTTTGTAATCCATTGCTTCGGGGCCCGGAGCAAACATTTTTTTGAGTCGCTCTTTGAGCGCGACTTTCTTTTCGTTGTCCATAAAGTTCTCCTTTTTTATCCCTTTTAATAAGGGTTTTTAATCTTTTTTTAATGATACATTTTTAGGTGCGCTTTGTAAATATGTACAATGACACTAATTTTCGTTTTAGTGTCAAAATGATACTAAAACCGAGAAAAGTATCGCATTTGTCGATGTGTTTTTACCGATATCTATTGATAATTCGAGGAAAACAATTTAATATAGAATCAATAATGTGATTTCAGAAAACAATCGGAGACAAACATGTCAAAAGATATCACGAAGCAGCATATAACAGATAGCTTTAACGCATTGTTCAGGAAGTATCCTCTTGAAAAGATCACCGTAAACATGATAATTGAAAATGCCGGTGTGTCGAAATCAACGTTCTATCGCTATTTTCTGGATAAATTCGACGTGATGAATTATAACTATAAGAGGGTATTGGACGAAATTTTTGCGCACAATGCCTGCAAAAGCTGGGAGGATCTGTTCAACAGCATTTTATCCTACATCGACAACGATATAGACAGAATAAAAAACGCGTTCTTATATCTTGGCGACAATTCGTATGACAAATACGTTTTTGACTATTCGTTTGCCAGAATGAACGACAAGTGCGTGGAAAAGAACGGTCGCGCTTTATCGCAAAACGAAATTTATACTGCAAAAATCATTATATACGGATGCGTTTATGCGGTGCGAGATTGGATTTTCAGCGATAAACGCATTACGAAAGAGGAGCTATCGGCGCAAATCGACAATGCCGTTCCCGAAAAATACAAAATACTACTTTGAAAAATGAGAAATTTAAGCGAGCTAAACAAATGAACGCTATGTTCGATAACGAACCGTTTCGTGCGGAAACGCTTGGATTCGGTTTAAAATATTAAAATAAAACAAGAGGTAACAAAATTATGGCAATGAGAAAAAGCATCCTTCATCTTGTCAAAGTTATGGGCGGTCTTGCCGGCATGATGACAAAAATCACCGAAGAATCTCCGGAATATTATGCGTTGAATTGTCTTACGGATGAAGAAGCGGATGTCGCCGCAAGTCTCGGACTCAGAAAACCGAGAACTCTCGAATACGTCGCCGATAAGTGCGGCAAATCACTTGAAGAAACAAAACGAATTCTTGACAGACTCGGACATCTCGGCGTTATAAAAATCTATACCGAGAACGGTCAGACGCTTTATTTTATGCAGATTTTTGCTCCCGGCACGTTGGAAATGATGGTCGGATGCACCGAAAACGTCCAAAAACATCCGGAGATAGCAAAAGCATTCGAAGCGTACACGCGCGGACTTATGGAGTCGATGGGAACTATGTTGCCGTACGGCGCAAGCATGATGAGAGTTATCCCCATCGAATCGGCAATCGCAAGCGATACCCAAGCCGTGCCTTACGAGAAAATCTCATATTATCTCGATAAATACGACACGTTTTCCGTGTCGCCCTGTTCCTGTCGCCGCTCAAGAAGAATGATCGGCGAAGGGTGCGGACACCTCGAGGACGATATGTGCGTCCAAATGGGTTCGGGCGCGGAATACTTTATAAAAACCGGCAAGGCAAGACAAATCACGAGAGAAGAAGCCGAAGCCATTTTCAAAAAAGCGGAAGAAAACGGCTTGATGCACCAAATGCCCAACCTCGAAGGGCCGGGCGAATCGGCGGCAATATGCAACTGCTGCGCTTGCTCGTGCTTTGCAATCCGCATCTCTACAATGTTCAATTGTCCGGATGCCGAAAGAAGCAACTACCATGCCGAAATCAATCAGGAGAACTGCGTCGCATGCGGACAATGCGTCGAAAACTGTCCTACCAACGCCGTCAGACTCGGTCAAAAGATATGTGCAAAAACTCCGATTGAAACAAAGAAATACGATACCGTTCGCAATACCGTTTGGGGCAAAGACAAGTGGAACGTCGATTATCGCGAAAACAGACAAGATACTCTCGAGAGCGGTACTGCGCCGTGCAAAACGGCATGTCCTGCCCATATTGCCGTTCAAGGCTACATCAGACTTGCGTCTTTGGGCAAATATAAAGACGCTTTGGAATTGATCAAGAAAGAAAATCCGTTCCCGGCGATCTGCGGTCGTATTTGTCCGCACAAGTGTGAAGATGCCTGCACGCGCGGTCAAATCGACAAAGGCGTCGCAATCGACGAAATCAAAAAGTTTATTGCGGATAAAGATAAAAACAACAGCGACAGATTTATCCCCAAGAAAAAGCACGATTATTCCATGAAGAATATCGCGGTGATAGGTTCGGGCCCCGCCGGTCTTTCTTGCGCATACTATCTTGCCGTGGACGGTTACAGCGTGACCGTTTTTGAAAAGGAAGACAAACTCGGCGGTATGATGACACTCGGAATTCCCGCATTCAGACTCGAAAAAGACGTTGTTGAAGCGGAAATCGATATTTTGCGCGAACTGGGCGTAAAGTTTGAAACCGGCGTCGAAGTCGGCAAAGACAAAACCATAGACGATTTGAAGAAAGAGGGCTTTGACGGGTTCTATCTTGCAATCGGCGCAAGTGCCGGAAGAAAACTCGGTGTGGACGGAGAAGATGCAAACGGCGTTATTTTGGGCGTTGATTTCCTAAAAGGCGTCGCACTCGAAAAAGCGGAAAAGCTTCACGGAAACGTCGTTGTCATCGGCGGCGGCAACGTTGCAATCGACGTGGCAAGAACGGCGGTCAGATACGGCGCGGCAACCGTAAACATGTATTCTCTCGAACAAAGAGCCGAAATGCCCGCACTCGATGAAGAAATCGAGGAGGCGGAGAGCGAAAATATCGTCATAAACAACGGATACGGACCTAAACGTATAGTTGTTCAAAACGGCAAAGTCGTCGGCGTAGAATTTAAGAAATGTTTGTCCGTTTTCAACGATGAAGGTAGATTCGCTCCCAAATACGACGAAAACGATACGATTGTCGTGGATGCCGATTATGTTCTCGTTTCCATCGGTCAAAGAATCGAATGGGGCAACTTGCTCGAAGGCACAAACGTCAAGCTCAACAGAAACAACACTGTCGCAGTCGATGAATTCTATGTCACGGGCGACAAGAATATAGTTGCGGGCGGAGATTGCGTAACCGGTCCGAAATTTGCAATAAACGCAATAGCCGGCGGAAAAGAAGGTGCTATTTCATTGCATAGAGCGGTATGGCCCGGTCAAACGCAAAAGTACGGCAGAGACAGAAGAGTCTTTGTCGAACTTGACAAGAGCAATCTCGATTTGAGCGGATACGATAACGTCAAACGTCAACGTCCGTTGCACATCAAGGAAAACGACGGCACGTTTAAGGATAACAGAGCGACATTCACCGAGGAACAAATGAAAGCGGAAACCGCTCGTTGTCTCGGATGCGGCGCTGCAAAAGTCGATACTTATATGTGTGTCGGTTGCGGTCAATGCACCACAAAATGTAAATTCGATGCGATAAAACTTGTCAGAAACGATAAAACCGTCGTTGCAAAAGTGTATGAAAAATTGCCTCTCGAAATGGCAAAACACGCAATTAAGCGCGTAGGTAAGATTATCGCCAAGCCGCTTTCAAAGGATAAGGATTGATATATGCACGAACTGGGAATAGTTTTTGAGGTCGTCAAAGTCGTGGAACAAGTGGCGGAAGAGCAAAAACTGCCGTCGGTCGATACGATCGTCTTGCAAGTCGGTGAACTCTGCGGAGTGATACCTGTTTACCTCGACGAGTGTTGGCCTGCCGCAATAGATAAAAAACCGTATTTTAAAAATACGAAATTAAAGCTCGATGTTGTGCCGGGCGTGGCAAAGTGCCGCCAATGCGGAGAAGTGTTCAACGTAATTGCAAACGAGGGATACTGTCCCAAATGCCATTCGTTTGACAAAGATTTGCTGTCGGGAAGAGAATTTTTGATAAAAGAGATTCTCGTCCCCGAGGACGAAACGCCGACCGATCAGGTATCGGAATCAAGCGACCAAACGGATGATTGAAGTAAAAATCGATATAAACCACCGACAAAGCTCGGTGGTTTATATTTGTGACAAACTTTATAAAATATTATGTGCGTAATCGATGTGTTTCGTCGCTGTTTTTATGCAGATTTTTCGTCGTATTTTTCGACGGAATCCGCTTTGAACATAAGCGCGATTCCTTGCAATACGGCAATCGTGCCAAGCGTTATAAACACTGCGTCAACCATATACCATTTGGCAACTATAAGCAAAATGCCGATGATAAACAAAATTATGGGATTTAGCAAAATGAACACTTTATCTTTTACGTTTGCACGCTTAAACATCGATATTTGCGATATAAGCATATAAACGGCATAAGCGCAAAGCACGATGCCGAGCACCAAAAGCGCAATATCGACAACCGTCCAACCACACGTTATTACCACTATTCCCAGCGCGATTTCAATGCCGCCTTCAACCCATTTTTTGCCGATGAGATTTATCGTTCCGACGATTGCAAGCATCACGCCCGCGACCGTCAGCATCGCGCTTACGAAGGATGAGCGCAGAATACAAAAAAGTATGCCGACCGCAATCATTGCGATGCCGTAAACTATGTTGAGATTTTTGATCGTTATTTTGCCGCTGTCTTTCATTTTTACCTCTTTGTTTTGGACACGCAAAAGCGTTACCTTTTATAAATAGTATGGTGCGACGCGTCAAAATAATACGCACGGCAAAACGTCGGTTTGAAAAATCAAACGCTTGCCGATTTTATAAAAAGTCAAGATAAATTAAAAATGCGATATTCGACGTAATTCGTTTTGCGGTTTTGAAAAAAAAGTTGTATTATGTACCCATGATAGACAGTTTCGTTCAACCCAAAAATATCGTAGTTGCAGATGATTTGCAACTTGTCAAATATTATCCGCGCTACAAGCAAACTCTGGAATGGTATCAGGATCTCGACGTATGCAAGCAAGTGGACAACATCGATTTTCCCTACGACCTAGCAAGACTCAAAGCAATGTACAATGCGCTTGCAAAGGGCGGCGAGTGCTACTATATCAAGGTGAAAGACAACGGCAAGTGGCGTCTTGTGGGGGATATATCCCTTTTCAAAGGCGAGATAGGCATGGCGATTTGCAAGCAATATCAAAATCGTCACTTTGGTAGGCGTGCGGTTGCGGCGATGCTTGAAAGAGCCAAAGAGATAGGGCTCGATCACGTCGAGTGCGAAATTTACGATTTCAATTTGCAGAGCCGAAAGATGTTCGAGTCGGTCGGTTTTGAAAAGTACGCTCACGAAAGGTATCGCAAATTTCTTTGACGGCAATATAACCGTGCCGTAAATCCGCTTGAAAACAGTGCAGATTGTCTATGTTTTTCACTATATAATAGATATTAATATATTTGCAAAACAAATATCGCCAAACCGTTTGACATTCCGCTTGTATTTTGATAAATTAGAAGTCGAGCCGCTCGAAAGTGGTTTTTAAGTCAATCAAAGATTGCACCTATGTCGGCGAGACTGGTTAGAGGAGGTAAAAACAATGTACGCAGTAGTTGAATGCGGAGGCAAGCAATACAAAGTCGAGAAGGACATGCTCGTCAAGGTCGAGAAAATCGACGCTGAAATCGGCGACGTCATCGAACTCAAGGCTCTCATGCTCGTCGACGACAACGGAAACGTTAAAGCAGGACAAGACGCACAAGCTGTCAAAGTGAGTGCAAAAGTCAATGCACAGGACAAGTTCCCCAAAGTTTACGTTTTCCATTACAAGTCCAAAAAGAACATCAGAAAGCGTCAAGGTCATCGTCAACCGTACACCGAGTTGAAGATCGTTTCAATCGAGGGTTAAGCGATGGTCAAGGTCAAGTTCTCGACACAGGACGGAAAGTTTGTGGGCGTTGAGTGCTCGGGGCATTGCGAGTACGCCGAAGAGGGCGCGGACATAGTTTGTGCGGCTTTAAGTTCGGTGATACAAACGGCAGTGCTGGGCATAATGCACATAGTCGGAGTCAATATAGCATACGAAACAGACGCAAAAGACGGATATTTGTATGCGATGTTGCCAAAGTCAATGACTTCCGCTCAGGCACACGATGCCGACGTGATTTTGAGAACGGCTTATCTAGGGGCGTCCGACCTCTATGAAAACTTTTCGGACTTCATCACATTGGAGGTAGAATGATTATGTTTATGAATATACAATTGTTCGCTCATAAAAAAGGAACGGGTTCTTCGCACAACGGTCGTGATAGCGAATCCAAGCGTCTGGGCCCCAAACGCGCCGACGGTCAATTCGTTCTCGCTGGCAACATCCTTGTTCGCCAAAGAGGCACGAAGTATCATCCGGGCAACAACGTTTCAATTGGCAAGGACGATACGTTGTTTGCGCTTATCGACGGCGTTGTGAAATTTGAGCGTGTTGGAAAAGACAGAAAACAAGTTTCCGTTTACGCACAAGAACAATAACGATGACGAAACCGCCTGATTTTTTGGGCGGTTTTTCTTACGCGCGTGAGCGCGCGAGCACGTACAATAAAAATACGCAAGAGAAAGAGAAGTTGCCTTATTTGCAATATTTTGCGACGGCAAAAATATACTTTATCGATGGAGCAAATTGAGTTTTCAATCCCCAAAACACCGACTTTTGACGTAGAACAAACCCTCGATTGCGGGCAGGTTTTCCGCTTCGTAAAAGACGGAAACGCTTTCAAGGTGTGTGCGAAAAATCATATGGCGCGCATAGAGGACAAGGGTTGCGAATATTCGGTTGTGTGCGACGATAAGGATTTTTTTGAAAAGTATTTCGATTTCGACACCGATTACGCCGCAATCCAACAAACAGTTCAAGACGGCAGATTCGTGTCTGAAGCAATCGAATACGGCAAGGGAATACATATTCTGCGCCAAGACCCAATAGAAGCGATTTTTTCGTTTATAATTTCGCAAAACAATCACATTCCAAGAATAAAAGGGATAATCGAGCGCATTTGCGGCACTTTGGGCGAGGATATGGGCGAGTATCACGCTTTCCCGAGCGTTGAAAAACTTGCAAGCGCAGGTGAGGATTTCTACGCAAGTATCGGCGCAGGGTATAGAGCGGCATATTTGGACAGAGTTGCAAAATCGTTGCTTGATGAGGATATAAGCGAGTGGCAAAAACTCTCGACGTCGGAGCTTCGGACAAAATTGTTGTCCTTGTACGGCGTAGGAAGAAAGGTTGCCGATTGCGCATTGCTGTTCGGATTTTCACGCTTTGACGTTTTCCCGGTGGATACCTGGATTAAAAAAGCGTTCGAGAGCGAATACGAGGGCGTTTCGCCCGAAAAAATGTCCGATTTGCTCATTGAAAAATACGGCGAAAACGCAGGCTTCGTGCAACAATGGGCGTTTTATTACAAAAGAGCAAAAAAAGTATAGACAAAACGCACTTTTTGTATTAAAATGAGTTTATCAATATAAAATGACTATTACAAGTCCGCTTTTTGCGACTTGAAAGAGGAGAAGAAGATTATGGCAGCAAGCAAAAAATATGTAGTTCTTGCAGATATCGAGAGCGTCAGAGTTCCGTTCAGCGTGTTTGAATCCGCACTTGAAGAACTTTCCCGCATCGGCGAAATCGCAGCGTGCAAATTCTACGGATATTCCGCAAAACGTACCAAAGACTACGGCGAGTTCATCCAAGAAAACAGCTACGATGCACTTTCCGCACTTCCCAAGAAGAGAAAAGGCAAACTCGACCTTCGTCAAGTTATCGACGCGGCAAGACTTGCTCAATTCCCCAACATTGACGGTTTCTTCCTCATTTACGGCAACGGCGATATCACTCCGCTCATTGCGTATTTGAAGGCATACGGCAAAGACGTCGTCGCAGGCGTCATCGAGCCGGACAAGAACTCCGTTCTTTGCAACAAGGTCATCATGCTCGACGCAAAAGCGACCACTCAAACCGTGCTCAACGCAGGCTACAAGAAGGTCAACGCAGCTCCCGTCGTGAAGAAAGCGGCTCAACCCAAGGCGGCTCCCGTGCAATATGCTCCGCAACCTGCACCGCAACCCGTCTATCAACAACCCGCTCAACCCGTTTATCAACAACCCGCTCAACCGACTCCCGCTCCGCAACCTGCTCCCGCAGCACCCGCACAAACTCAACAACAAAGCGAAGAAGCAGCTCAAATGGCATTGCTTCTCGAGCAATTCAACAAGATTATCGCCAGCGACAACTAATCGTAAAAGAACAATACAATCAAAAATCCCACGCAATATAGCGTGGGATTTTTTAATATGCTTGTTCAATCGCTGTGGCGATATCTTTCGTGATGATTCCAAACTTTGTTTGGATTATGGATAAACGAACACTTATTCAGGGCGTACTTATACACGGT
>ULXW01030917.1_pt1 | contig 23087 bp, 18 predicted proteins | sample 1961661 | NCBI WGS metagenome assembly ULXW01 (sample SAMEA4835849, study PRJEB28245) | human gut metagenome | biome: gut microbiome; material: fecal sample | place: Denmark | collected 2008 | reverse complement strand
CCCCCTTGACCCCTTCGCGCGATTGAGTTGGTCTCACTCCCTTAATTCTTCCGCGTGTTTATTCTCTTTTTTCCTTACTCCACCACAATTCCCTCACAATAATCATCATACCGCAGCTTCATCTGCTTCAAATTCGTCATCTTCTCCCCCAGAATCGTCACATTCCGCAAGGTCACATTCGTAATCCGATTCTCCTCCCCATACCCCGACAATCTCGACGCCGGCACTTTCCCATCCAGCGTCCGAAGCACCGTCAGGCCATCAATCAGCACATCATCAATCGACCCAAACTCATCCTTGACCGTCGACCACGCCGAATTTTGCAGCGTCATCTCAATCAGTTCCTTATTATTGCCGTTATCACCCTGCATGAAGGCGTTTTCGACGACGATGTTGCGGTAGACGATGTCGTGCACATACGCATCGTCGCTGTTATGGATGCTGATAACGGGCTTGTGGAAGTTGTACAGCACAGTGATGTTCTCAAACAGCACATCGCTGATTTCGGGGTCAAGCATCCAGCCCTTGTCGGTTTCGTAGCCGATTTCCATGGACTGGGCGAGGTCAGTCCATACCTGCATGTTGCGGAAGGTGATGCCCTTGGTGGAGCCGGAGTAGTTTTTGATGACGAGGCTGTCGTCCCATGTGCGGGCGAAGCTGTTCGTCACGGTGTGGTCGGTGCAGGACTGAAAGGTGAAGCCGTCGCCATTTTGACGGCCGGAAATGACCTTGACGTTGTTGATTTCCACATGCTTGGAGGAGTAAGAATTGACGTTCCAGCAGTTGGAATTGGCGACGATAATGCCGTCGATGGTGACATCCTTCGCGTGATTGAGATCAATCGGGACGCGCGCATACGAGCCGGGCTGATTCCACGCGTCGTAGTCGCTGCCGTCAATGATGCCGCGCCCGCAGATGCGGACGTTCTTGGCGTTATTGACGGAGATGATGGAATGCAGCACCGCGCCGCCGGAGATGTAGAGCGTCTGCCCGTCTTCCAGCGCGATAGCGTCCATGACCCACTCGCCGGAGGGGATATAGTAGACATTCGGGTCGTCGGGATCAGGGACGTCGGTTTCCAGCGGATTGGCGAAGATGTGCAGCGCCTTGTTGACGTTATCGTTGAAGACAACGGTGTACTGCCCCGGCTCCGTAATCATGAAGCAAACTTTGCCGTCCTTGACTTCGGGCGTAATCCCCCACGACTGCGGAATGACGGCGGCGCTCTCCACTTTGTCCGGCAGACCGGGCATTTCAACCTCGATGCGCACTTTGCCCTCGAAGTCGAAATAGGTCATAGGCGTGGTCGTCGGCTGGGTGTTGGCGTTCCAGATGTGTTCGTGGTTGACCATCACGTCATAGACGAACAGGTCGTTGCCGTTCGCGGTGACTTTCGCCGTCGCGGAGGTCGTCATCGTCTTCGGGCCTTCGTAGAGGGTCAGCAGCGTTGGATTCTCTTCGGCAGTCGCGGGCATCATCCACGCGGTCAGCAGAAGCATCAGCACAAGCATCAGGATGGGGGTGGTTCTCTTCATCGTTCATGTCCTCCTTGTTCGCCGCGGCGTTTCCAGTGTGTGGAAATTGTCCGCATTTAGTTAAGCGCTAAACCCATGCCATGATTATAGCAGGAAATTCGAAAATGTGCAATGTACCCGAAGATAAAAATTTTCAGAAAAAGCCTCTTTTCCCCTCTTGACATGTGGCAAATGGTATGTTATAATCATGTCAACGATAGGTTGAGCGTTAAACCTATCCACCCGTCAACATCATAAAGGAGGTATCCCCATGAAGAAGTTCCTTGCTTTCCTGCTTTCCCTGACGATGGTGTTCGCGATGGCAGCCGTTGCGTTTGCTGAAGGCGAAACCTACCTGTGGGACAACTTTGACGACCGTGACCCGAATGCCAAGCCTGAGCTTGCGCCCAACGGCGTGCACCTCTGGTGGGACAACTGGGCGAACCTGCGCGCAAAGAATGAGGACGGCGCGTTGAAGCTCGACATGCGCCCCAAGGCGTATGACCCGGAAGACTACGACAGCGAAGACGACTACTACGCCCATGCCGCCGACTGGATGGCAAACTGGGGCGAAGCCGTTGACATGTGGGGTCTGGACGGCGTTTCCTACTGCAAGTATCTGACCATCCGCATCAAGGGCGCGGAAGGCGGCGAAGAGAACAAGCTGATCATGGACTGGCATCCGGAAGACGCCAAGTTCTACGCGGCGCGCTTCTCTGACCTTGTGCTGGCGGACGGCACGCACCCGGTCATCACCACCGAATGGCAGGATCTCGTCATCGACCTCGAAGCGTCCGGCTTCCCGGGCATGACCAACGCCCTGCACATCCGCGCGTTCGCCAAGTGCGTCATCTACCTGGACGAAATCACCTTCTCTGAAGCCGTTGCGCCCATCGACGCCACCAGCTCCGAAACCATTCAGGCTGGTCTGACCGCGCCGGAAACCGGCAAGCCCGGCGACCTGCCGATTAAGGACTATCTGGCTGAACTGGAATAATTCCAAAACGTTCAAAAAGGGGGGACAGTTTCGGCTGTCTCCCCCTTCTTTTACGGATTTTTTTCCAGAAACCGCTTGCGAACAACTTCAAAGACTGGTATACTTTTTATGATGCGCACGGACTTCGCGGACTTCGTCCGTTCTCTTTGAGCCGCGCAGATTACCACGCCTAAAACACTGCATAAAATGGAGCATCGCATGGTCACACTCAAAGACATTGCCGCCGAAGCAGGCGTAAGCATTACAACCGTTTCCAACGTGGTGCATAACCGCAAAAGCCGCGTTTCCGAAAAGAAGGTTGCAAAAATCTGGGAGATTATCGAGCGCGAACACTACGTTCCCAGCATGTCCGCGCGCTCGCTGGCGAACGACCAGTCCGCCATCATCGCCATGGTCACTTACATCACGCCGCGCACCACCGGCAGCACCGTCAGCGACCCCTTCATGAGCAGCGTCGCTGCCAGCGTCGAGCAGCGCACCCGTGAAGCCGGCTACTACCTGATGCTGCGCTCCGCCGAAAGCGTCGCCGCGCTGGAGGGGCTGATTCACAGCTGGCGGCTCTCCGGGCTGATTATGACGGGGCTGTTTCAGGATTCGTTCTTCGATGCCGTAGCAAAATTGGGCATTCCCGTCGTCCTCATCGACAGCTATGTGGACGACCCGAACATCTGCTGCGTCGGCTTGGAGGATGAAAAAGGCGGCTACCTCGCCACGAAGCACCTGCTGGAGAACGGCCACCGCGTGATTGCGTTCGCGTCGCCGCCGATTTCCCCCGCAGGTGTTATCGAACTACGCCTGCAGGGCTATCGCCGCGCCTTGGCGGAATACGGCGTGCCGTACGACCCGGCGCTTGTCTTTACGCAGGAAATTTCCGTGCAGGAGGGCAAGAAGCTGGGGCATCAACTCAGCACACGTCCCGAAATCACGGGGATTTTCGCCTCGGCGGATATTCTGGCGGCGGGCATCATGTCCGGGCTGCATGAGTGCGGGGTAAGTGTGCCGCGCGATAAGTCGATTGTGGGCTTTGATGATCATTATATTTCGCAGCTGGCGATTCCGGGGCTGACGACGATTCATCAGGATTCGGAGAAGAAAGGCACTTTGGCGACGGAGATGATTTTGGCACAGCTGCGGAAGGAAGAGATTGCGCAGAAGAAGGTTATTTTGCCGGTGCACCTTGTGGAAAGGGGCAGCGTGAGGAATATCAAGGGATAAGGAAAAAGAGGATAAAAACATATCTTTCCTTCTTTGTCGATTCCGTGATGAACCAATTCGGAAATAGCATTATACAAAATCATCGGCACAGCGCCAAATGAAAACTTGGTGCTGTGCCGATGCTGTTTAAAAGGGCGCATGAAGGTTCAGAAATGGCAAGTCATCAAGCAAAGCCTTCCTTCGCTCCACCGTTCAGAGGCGCTGCCCTTTATCCCAGCGTGATGCTGACCGCGCCATCCGGGCTGACATTCAGTTTCATACACAGCAAGTATCGCTTGTAAAACGCTTCCTTCTCCTTGTCCGTCATCATAATCCACGAGTTTTGCAGCGCCGTCTCCATCATCTCGCGAACGTTGAATGGTTTCGTGCTTTCTCCCGCCAGCTGCTGATTGATTTGCTCCTGAATTGCATTGATCAGCGTGCTGGTTTTGATGTTGTACGACGCCGCCGTGCAGAAGTCGTCAATGAAGCAGAACGGGATTTCATGCCGCGCCAAGGTGTCCATGATGGCCATGCCCGTTTTTCCCTTCTCCAGCATAACAAGGAAGCGGACACTGTCCAGCTGGCGAATCATCGCCCAGTAGTCGCTGTCCGACGAAACAAGGATGACCGCATCCACGCCGGAGGTATACACTTCGCGGCTTGTCCGCACCGCCAGCGCCATATCACACTGCGATTTGTTCTGGTTCAGCCGCTCGACCTTAATATGTTCCAGCTCAAGGTTCGCTTTTTCATCCACCGCCGTAGAGAGCGTGCGGTCAACCAGCGTTTTCCATTGTGCCGTTGTATACTCGCTGTCAAACAGAATCACCTTGGATATTTTGCCCAGCTGCTCGGTCGGGAGGCTGCTCAGCGCCGCCGCGAGCTTCACGGCATCCGAATTTTCGCAGTCCACCGCAATCAGGCATTTTTTGCACTGCCCCAGCAGCCTGCCCAGATTGCGCATCGTGTGGTTGCCCGCATCGCGCACCAGCGACAGGTTTTCAAAGCGGTCCTCGTGGCGCTCATAGAGAATCGTTACGAATTTTTCATCATTATAGAGGATGTTGCCCTTGCTCTCCGGGCTTGTGGAAACGGCATCCCAGTTAATCCAGCAGTGGAACGGATAGCGGCGGGTATCGCTTTTATAGTATTCCCCTGCTTTTTTGATACCATCTTTTTTCGTCCCGTTCGGCATCAGGAAAATGGGTTTCACATAGTCCCACTTCACCCATTCCGGGAAAAAGCGCGCCACCTGATTGATTCGGTTGCTGATTTCACAATTGATGCTGATAATGTATTCGTCAATATCCGGCTTTGCTTTGTAAATTCTGACGCCGTCCTGTTCCAGCTGCGCCACCGCTTCTGATGGAATGAGGTTCGGCACGCTGCCGATATTGCGGAAGCTCATGCGAAATTCACTCACAATGGCTGGATAATTGCGTTCCATCGCCGTGCGAATGCGGCACAGATTGCGGATAATGCGCGCCTCTTTGTGCGCATCCAGCTCTTCGTAACTTTTCAGCAGAAACGGCCTTGCATTTTCTTCGCCAAAGTTTTCTTTGTCGATGCCAATAAGGTATGCCATCGGCGACACCAGCGTGTACGTTGAATTCTGGAACTCATTGTAGATGATTTTTTTGTCAAGCGCCGATGGCTTTTGCTGATTTTCCGGATTCTCATCGTCTATTTCAAGTGCTTGAACGAGTTTTGATAAATCAGCGAGATTATTGGAGGTGATTGTTTTACGCGCTTTCGGTTGGGTTTTCGTTTTCTTTGCCATGTGGAAGACTCCTTTTCTGTATTTTTTTGTTCATTTCCATCATACCATTTTGGCGGCGGCATTGCAAGGGCAGCAGCGCACAAATATATTCCTGCTTTGCGCATTGTTTTTCCCGGAAGTGCTTGACAAAAAGTGCTCGATAGTTTTATTTTTCTTGACAACAGATTATTATGATGCTATACTATTATTAGCATTAGATACACACAAATTGATTATATCGGGAGGGTTTTCTGTATGGAATACGTCACCCACCTCCGCGAGGACGGCAGCTATCAGCCGCTCAAGGAGCATTTGGAAGGCACAGCGACGCGTTCTGCGAAATTCGCCGCTTCTTTTGGATCGAGTTCTCACGCCGAAAGAACAGCCTTGCTGCACGATATCGGCAAGTACAGCCCCAACGGGCAGCGCCGCCAGCGTGACCCGGAACACACCGCCAAGTTGGACCACAGCACGGCAGGTGCGAAGGCGGCGGCAGATTTGGACGATATGCACGCGGCGTTTGCCATTGCGGGGCATCACGGCGGTCTGCCCGACTTGGGAACCCGTCTCAGCCTCGATGATGGCACATTGTGCGCACGGCTGAACAAAAAGCTGACCGGCGGCGACGATCCCTCCGCGTGGCGCAGTGAGATTTCACTGCCAACAGGCGTTCAGCTCACACCGCCGTGGCTTCCACGGAATGATGTGCGCCTGACTGCCATGTACATCCGGATGCTGTTCTCCTGTCTGGTGGATGCTGATTTTCTGGATACGGAGCGCGCGCTCAACGAAAAAGAAATGCCGCGCGGCATCGGCGATTCCATGCCCGCGCTGCTGGAAAAGCTGCAAGCGCACGTTGCCAAATGGCTGGAAGAGCCCAAGTCCGACCTCTGCGCGCTGCGCAACGAGGTGCTGCGGCGCTGCCTGCGTGGCAGCGAAGATCCGCAGGGCTTGTACAGCCTGACCGTCCCCACGGGCGGCGGCAAAACGGTTTCGTCGCTTGCCTTTGCGCTCAGCCACGCAGTGAAGCATGACATGAAGCGCATCATCTACGTCATCCCCTACACCAGCATTATCGACCAAAATGCGAAGGTCTTTCGGGAGATTCTGGGCGATGAGAACGTGGTGGAGCATCACAGTCAGGTGGATTTGCCCGATACGGATGCCGAAACGCCCGATGCCCTCCGCAAGCGCCTTGCCTGCGAAAACTGGGATGCCCCCGTTATCGTCACGACCGCCGTGCAGTTCTTTGAATCCTTCTACGCCGCCAAACCCGGCCGCTGCCGCAAACTCCACAACGTCGCCAACAGCGTGGTGATTTTTGACGAGGCGCAAACCCTGCCGATTTCGCTGATGCGTCCCTGCGTTTCGGTGATTGACCAGCTGGTGCAGCATTACGGCGTCACCGCCGTTCTCTGTACCGCGACGCAGCCCGAATTGCTGTCCATTTTCAGCGGCTTCACCGCGGGCACACGCATTCAAGAGCTTGTTCCCGACCCGGATGCGCTGTTCAGCAGCCTTCGCCGCGTCACCTTCCAGCAGGACGGGACGCTTTCGGACGAGGAATTAGCCGCGCGGATTCGTCAGGAAAATGCCGTGCTGTGCATCGTCAATTCCCGCAAACAGGCGCGCAGCCTGTACGAAGCCCTGCCGGAAGAGGGGCGTTTCCATCTCTCCACGCTGATGAACGCCATCGACCGTGAACGCACCATTGCCACAATTCGCGAACGCTTAGACAAGAAACAGTGCTGCCGCGTCATCTCCACCAGCCTGATTGAAGCGGGCGTTGACGTGGATTTTCCGACCGTATACCGCGAATTAGCCGGACTGGACAGCATTCTGCAAGCCGCCGGACGCTGCAATCGCGAGGGAAAGGAAGCGGCGCAGGACAGCATCGTCCACATCTACCAGACCGAACACGCGGTTCCACCCATCATGCGCCCAAACATTGAAAGCTGCCGCACAGTGCTGCGCCTGTATGCTGAGGACATCGGCAGCCGCAAAGCCATCCACGCGTATTTTTGCGATTTGCTCTTCAAGCGCGGCGAAAATCAGCAGCGTTCACGACCCGTTTCGTCCGAAAATGATTTACTGGATACCAGCAAAACGCTGTCATCCGAAGCAAGATTTGCTTTCCGCGAAACCGCCGAGCATTTCCGCTTTATCGACACAGATACGGTAACGGTGTACATTCCGACACCTGAAAACAGCGAGGACATCAAAGCCCTGCGTGATGGGCACTATTCGCGTGAGCTTTTCCGCCGCCTGGGGCGCTGCGGCGTGAGTATCTACCGCCGCGAGTATCAGGCGTTGTGCAGCATCGGCGGTGTCACGGAAATTGCCGATGCGCACTGCGGCATTCTAAGCGACATCAAATTGTACACGCCGGAATGCGGCTTGCAGGTCAGCTGCACAAGCGGGCTGGCGCTGTTCTCCTGACGTATATATAATGAAGAAAATCAGAAACGGGCGGCAAGCATTGCGCTCACCGCCCGCCCCGTTAGATAATTATCTAACACAGTATTTCAACCCACAGATAGAAGCAGCGAATTACCCGCCGTTTCTATCCGACTTTGGCATTTTATCATCTTTTCGCTGACGTGTCAAACCATGCTTAATAATCTTTCGTTATAATTGTCTAATACAGTGAAAATCAGTCCTTGACTCATGCACTATCCTGTGCTATACTGTTCTTGTCACCTGAAAGGAGGTGGAATTTTCACGATTCCCGTTCGTTCCCTACGACCTGCCACTTGTCCACATCGGCAAGTGTTGATTTTAGCAAAAGCATGAGGAGGTGAACCAATGTCCATCAAAATGGAGGTGTGGGGCGACTACGCTTGCTTCACCCGGCCTGAAATGAAGGTTGAACGTGTGAGCTATGACGTTCCCACGCCCAGTGCAGCCCGCGGAATGGTGGAAAGCGTATATTTTCATAATGGTCTTCGTTGGATAATAGACCGCATCTACGTCTGCAATCCCATCCGTTTCATCAACATTCGTCGTAACGAAGTAGCATCCAAAGTTTCCAAGAATAAGATTTTGAGTGAAGCCAACGGCAAAGCTCTTTCCTATATCAACCGCCGAAAAGAAACACAGCAGCGTGCCACCACCATGCTCCGCGACGTACATTACGTCATTGAAGCACACTTCGAGATGACCGACCAAGCCAATCCGTCGGACAATCCCGGCAAGTTTCAGGACATCGTGAAGCGGCGGCTGCGCAATGGTCAGGCGTATATGCAGCCTTATCTTGGCTGTCGGGAATGCACGGCGCATTTCCGCCTTTGGGAAGGCGGCGACATTCTCACCATCGACGAAACGCGGGATTTGGGCTATATGCTTTACGATATGGACTATTCTGATTCCCAAAACATCCAGCCGATGTTCTTCCGGGCGCAGATGGTGCATGGTGTGATTGATTTGACAGACTGTGAGGTGGTGAAATGATTCTGCAATCGCTCGTGCGGTGCTATGATTCGCTCGCCGCACAGGGCAAATTGGAGCGTCCCGGCTGGTCGGTCGTCAAGGTGCAATGGGGCTTGTATCTGACTGCTGACGGGCAGGTGGAGTCGGTGGAAATGCTCGGCACAGCCAACGAGAAAGGCAAGCTGATTCCGCGCACAATGTTCCTGCCAACCCCCGCCAAACGTACCAGCGGTCACAAAGCAGCCAGTTTTTTGTGTGACAACGCCAAATACTTGCTCGGCATTACTAATGAGCCATACAGTGGTACAGGCAAGGATCCCCTCAAAGATGCTGAAATTTGTTTCCGCACAAGCGCCAAGAAGCATCATGCGCTGCTGGACGGCATATCCTGCCCGATGGCGCAGGCGATTCTCCGCTTCTTCGACACTTGGCAACCCGAACAGGCAATGCAATTTCCTGCCCTGTCGGATCATTTTGACGAGCTGTGCAAAAGTAGCAATTTAGTTTTCTGCATGACCGACGCATTCGGCGTGACCACGATGTCACAGGATATACCAGAAATTCAAGCAGTTTGGGACGAAGCTGCGAACAGCAGTACGGAAGATAATATCACGCGAGGACGTTGTCTGGTCACGGGCGAACTGGATACCATTGCGCGCCTGCACCCTGCTATCAAGGGGATAACTGGTGCACAGCCCTCTGGCGCATTACTTGTTTCCTTCAACAACAATTCCTTCGAATCCTACGGTCGAGAGGAAGCACAAGGCTTGAACGCCCCCGTCGGAAATCGCGCCGCCTTTGCCTACGGCGAAGCGCTCAACTACATGCTGCGCGTGAAGGACTACCACAGTCTGCTTGGGTCTACCACGCTCGTTTACTGGGCGGAAACGGCGCAATCAGCTTATAGCGACTGCTTTGCCGCCATGTTGGGAACAAATAACGACATGACGCAGAATATGCTGGACGGCATCATGAAAGCCATCCGCCTTGGGCAGGATATTCAGTGGAAGAATGTTCCGCTGAATTCCAGCGTTCCCTTCTACATTCTTGGATTGACACCGAATACGTCCCGCTTGTCGGTTCGTTTCTTCCTGCAAGGGACGTTCGGCGATTTTGCCGCGAATTTGGCGCGTCATCAGGAGCGCTTGAACATCATTCGCCCTTCCTATGACACGCGGGAAACACTTTCCGCTTATGCACTGCTTAAAGAAACCACTCGTAATTCCGATGACGATGATGCTGCAAAAAATGAAAGTGCGAAAAAGCACATGTCTAAAAGGAAGTCAGAAAATGACGGTGAAAAAAAGTCGCTGACTTTTTCAGACATTCTCATCAGGAATTTGCTTTGCGCGATTCTCAACAATACGCCCTACCCTGTCGCGCTGCTGACGCAAACCGAATTGCGCATCCACGCGGAACAGAAGATTAACCGCGGCAAGGCAGCGATTATAAAAGCATGGCTGCTGAAAAACGGCAGTAATCCGCAATACAAGGAGGTCATCGACGTGCAACTCAATGAGCAAACAACCTATGTGCCGTATGTGCTTGGGCGTCTTTTCGCTGTACTGGAAAAAGTACAGCAAGAAGCTTATGAAAGTGCTGGGCGCAAAATAAACCGTACCATTCGAGATCACTATTTTGGTTCTGCCTGCACAACGCCCGGTATCATTTTTCACATTTTAATTGACCGTATAAACAGATATTATCTTCCGAAAATTTCTTCCGAAGGTCTCCGAATTGTCCGCGACAGGCAGATAACCGAATTGATGGGCATGATTCATGAAAGCTATCCCGCGCGCCTGAACCTGCAGGATCAGGGCATTTTCCAGCTGGGCTACTATCACCAGAAGCAGAAGTTCTTCACGAAAAAGGAGGAAAACAGCAATGTCTGATGTGATTCGCAACCGGTATGATTTCGTGGTGCTGTTCGATGTGCAGAACGGCAATCCCAACGGCGACCCCGATGCCGGCAACATGCCCCGTACCGACCCGGAAACGGGTCTGGGGCTGGTGACGGACGTGTGCATAAAGCGCAAGATTCGCGACTATGTGGCAACCGTCAAGGAGGGCGACCCGCATTTCGGCATTTACATTCAGGATGGAATCACGCTGAATCGTCGTGACAGAGACGGCTTGGATGCCTGCGGCTGTGGCAATCTCACAGATGACGACCAAAAGAGCAAGAAAAAATTGAAATCGACCGACGAGAATATTGAAGTCAAGTTGCGCGACTACATGTGCAGCCACTACTACGACATTCGAACGTTCGGCGCAGTCATGACAACATTCGTCACAGCGAAGCTGAACTGCGGTCAGGTGCGCGGTCCGGTACAGCTGGGCTTTGCCCGCAGTATCGACCCCATCGTGCCACAGGAAATTACCATCACCCGCGTCGCCATCACCACGGAAAAGGATGCCGAAAAGAAGGATACGGAAATGGGGTGCAAGTACATCGTCCCGTACGGGCTGTACCGCGTGGAAGGGTTCGTATCCGCAAATCTGGCGCGCAAGACCACGGGATTCAGCGAAGAAGACCTCGCCCTGTTGTGGGATGCCATCCTCAACATGTTTGAAAACGACCACTCCGCCGCGCGCGGCATGATGGCAGTGCGCAAGCTCATCATCTTCCGCCATGAGAAGGAACTGGGCAACGCCCCCGCGTGGAAGCTGTTTGAACGCGTGCGTGTAGCGCGTAAGGCGGATGTAACGGTTCCGCGCAGCTTTGCGGACTACGAGTGGACGGTGGATGACGCGAATCTGCCGGACGGCGTCACCTGCGAAGTGAAGGGGTGACGCAGCAGGACGCGACCCTCTCCGCCTTGCAGCATTACGCCTACTGCCGCCGCCAATGGGGATTGATTTTTCTGGAGCAGCAGTGGGCAGAAAATGCGCACACGGCGGAGGGGCAAGTGTTCCACCAAACGGCGCATCACGGCCCGGAAGCGGAATTGCGCGGCGATACGCTGATTCTGCGCGGACTGCGGTTGGAATCCGCCCGCCTGCACCTGCACGGCGTCAGCGACGTGGTGGAGTTCCACCGCAGTCCCGACGGTGTTGCGCTGCACGGACGCGAAGGGCTGTGGCTGCCGTACCCGGTAGAATACAAAAAAGGGTCAGACAAAACGCAGGATGCCGACGAGGTGCAGCTGTGCGCACAGGCGCTCTGCTTGGAGGAGATGCTCTGCTGCGCCATCCCGGAGGGCAGCTTGTTTTATGGCGAGTCCCGCCGACGGACGCGGGTTGCGCTGGATGAATCCCTCCGTGCGCGGACGTTGTCGCTTCTGGCGGAACTGCTGGAGAATCAGGCGCGCGGACATACGCCATCCGTTCGGGCGCACAAGGGCTGCAATGCCTGCTCGCTCAAGGATGTATGCGTTCCGCGGCTCAGCCGAACTGGCAGCGTCCGCGCCTACATGCACGCCCGTATTGCGGAGGATTCGCCATGAGAAAGATGCTGAATACGCTGTTCGTGACGACGGAAGACGCCTACTTGTCGCTGGAAAACGAGAATATCGTCGTCCATGTGGGCGAGGAAAAGCGCGCGCAGTATCCCCTGCTGATGCTGGAGGGCATTCTGACTTTCTCCTACAAAGGCGCAAGTCCAGCACTCATGGGTGCTTGCGCAGAGCGCGGTATTGGGCTGACGTTTCTGACGCCGCGCGGGCGATTTTTAGCACGCGTCTGCGGCAGCGAGCGCGGCAATGTTCTGCTGCGCCGCGAGCAGTATCGGCGCGCCGACAGCCTATCCGCCAGCTGCCTGATTGCACGGAATTTCATCTTCGGCAAGGTATACAATCAGCGCTGGGTGCTGGAGCGTACCATCCGTGACCACGCCTTGCGCGTGAATGTGCAGGCACTCAAGAATGTTTCCGCTGCGTTAGATGCCAAGCTGCCGCAAATTGAATCAGCGGTTGATTTAGATGTGCTGCGCGGGCTGGAAGGCGACGCATCCGCCGATTATTTTTCGGTATTCGACGAAATGATACTGACTCAAAAGGCGGATTTCTTGCTGAACGGCCGCAATCGCCGCCCGCCGCAGGACAACATGAACGCCCTGCTTTCCTTCGCCTATGTTCTACTCGCCAACGACTGCGCTGCCGCGCTGGAAAGCGTAGGGCTGGATGCCTACGTCGGCTTCATGCACCGCGACCGTCCGGGGCGCACGTCGCTCGCCCTTGACCTGATGGAAGAACTGCGCGCCCCGATGGCAGATCGCCTCTGCATCACGCTGGTGAACAACCGTGTGCTGCAGGACAAGCACTTCGACCGGCAGGAGAGCGGCGCCGTCTTCCTGAACGATGCCGGGCGCAAGCAGTTCTTGACCGCGTGGCAAAACCGCAAACGCGAAGAAATCACCCACCCGTTCCTGAAAGAAAAAATCATGTGGGGGCTTGTTCCCTATGTACAGGCGCTGCTGCTTGCGCGCACCCTCCGCGGCGACACAGACGGTTATCCCCCATTCCTCTGGAAATAACCCGAAAGCGAGGCGTTCCCGATGCTGGTTCTAATCACCTACGATGTTTCCACCGTCGATGCAGACGGCAAACGCCGCTTGCGGCAAGTTGCCAAGCGCTGCGTCGTCCACGGTCAGCGCGTGCAGAATTCCGTATTTGAGTGCTCTTTGGATGCCGCACAGTACAAGCTGCTTCAGGCGGAACTTCGGCAGCTGATTGACCCGGAAAAGGACAGTTTGCGCTTTTACAACCTCGGCAATCACTACGAAAGCCGGATTGAGCACATTGGCGTGAAGACGAGCTACGCCCCGGAAGGGCTGCTGATGCTGTAAGGGCGCGCCGCGCGAATCGCCCGTGCGAAGCGCAAGCCTCCAGCCTTTTGCAGGGAGGTTCGCACCGGATTTTGCGGTCTTTTCGGCAAAATTACCGCATTTTCGGCTAAGCTGATTCTCAAAAGGACTGTTTTGTGGTATACTTTTTGTGCAAAGCCTATGATTCTGATCGACAGAATTGTTACTTTGCGCTGTCGCTCCCCGTGCGGGGAGCGTGGATTGAAATTGGTACTGCGCTGCCGCAGCAGGGGTGACGATGGCGTCGCTCCCCGTGCGGGGAGCGTGGATTGAAATCTTGTGTTGATACAACCAGCCGAACGGGAGACCAGTCGCTCCCCGTGCGGGGAGCGTGGATTGAAATCTGATAGTCCTTCACGGCAGCGCTGATGGCGGCGTGTCGCTCCCCGTGCGGGGAGCGTGGATTGAAATACGCTGCCAGCAGCGGCGACACCGCGGAAATGCTGGGTCGCTCCCCGTGCGGGGAGCGTGGATTGAAATCGTCTGAAGCTGGTGGAAGTCGGAACGGCCCGCGGTCGCTCCCCGTGCGGGGAGCGTGGATTGAAATTGTATCCAATGGCGATAACTACAAGGACACCGAGGTCGCTCCCCGTGCGGGGAGCGTGGATTGAAATTTCGATAGTGCTTTTTCCCATCTTCCAGATAAAGTCGCTCCCCGTGCGGGGAGCGTGGATTGAAATAACAACAAGGAAAAGCGCCGCTGGGTCGGTTACGTCGCTCCCCGTGCGGGGAGCGTGGATTGAAATTATTTCTTCGATGAATGAGCGCCAGAAAGAGCGCGTCGCTCCCCGTGCGGGGAGCGTGGATTGAAATAAGGTCATCGGCGGCTATGAAGGGAAGAACTACGTCGCTCCCCGTGCGGGGAGCGTGGATTGAAATCAGTAGTACGCTGGTATTTCCGCGCCGCTATCCCACGTCGCTCCCCGTGCGGGGAGCGTGGATTGAAATCGCCTGAATGCGTTCATGTCCCCGTGGAGCGACTGGTCGCTCCCCGTGCGGGGAGCGTGGATTGAAATCGACAATTCACGGCGTGAGCGACAAGCAAGTCGAGTCGCTCCCCGTGCGGGGAGCGTGGATTGAAATCGTTCCAGCTTTCAGCCCGTTTCCCGCGCTTCCCGTCGCTCCCCGTGCGGGGAGCGTGGATTGAAATAAGTCGCTTGCTCGATGAGCTGACTACCGTTTTGAGTCGCTCCCCGTGCGGGGAGCGTGGATTGAAATTTCCGGAAACAAGAATCTGGAAGAATGCAAGCATGTCGCTCCCCGTGCGGGGAGCGTGGATTGAAATTACAACACCGAAGGGCGGATAACTTAAGGTATATCGTGTCGCTCCCCGTGCGGGGAGCGTGGATTGAAATCTCAATAACCCGGCTTTTTTCCCATACTTTCCCGTCGCTCCCCGTGCGGGGAGCGTGGATTGAAATAACCTCGTACATAATTCGCGCTATCTGGATGCTGTCGCTCCCCGTGCGGGGAGCGTGGATTGAAATTGGATTTGCGCAAAAAAAAAGGCGACAGTCAACGAGTCGCTCCCCGTGCGGGGAGCGTGGATTGAAATTTCAGCCACAAAAAAAATTCCGCTTGCAGGTCATCGTCGCTCCCCGTGCGGGGAGCGTGGATTGAAATTCCGACCGTGGGGATGCGACGCGAAAGAAAGTATCGTCGCTCCCCGTGCGGGGAGCGTGGATTGAAATAGATAGCGTGCATTCACGCCCCACGTCACACCCCGGTCGCTCCCCGTGCGGGGAGCGTGGATTGAAATCGGGCAACACGCAGCAGATGGCGGAGGCCATTGCGTCGCTCCCCGTGCGGGGAGCGTGGATTGAAATGCATCCCAAAATTAACCATGCAAGAACATCACAAGTCGCTCCCCGTGCGGGGAGCGTGGATTGAAATGTTACGATTTGAGCATTCCGATTGCTTAATAGTCGTCGCTCCCCGTGCGGGGAGCGTGGATTGAAATGACGCATGGTCTGCAAAGCGCGATTGGAGGACGCGTCGCTCCCCGTGCGGGGAGCGTGGATTGAAATCGTCTCTTCCGGGGTCTGCCCCCACAAGCCCGCGCGTCGCTCCCCGTGCGGGGAGCGTGGATTGAAATCAGCACCTTTGCGGATTTGCTCGGCTCTGCGCGAGTCGCTCCCCGTGCGGGGAGCGTGGATTGAAATATTAGGCGGCGGGGTCGAAGAAAATAACCTCGCAGTCGCTCCCCGTGCGGGGAGCGTGGATTGAAATGCTGGGCAGAATCCGCGAGGAGAAAAGAAAATCGTCGCTCCCCGTGCGGGGAGCGTGGATTGAAATTGGTACTGCGCTGCCGCAGCAGGGGTGACGATGGCGTCGCTCCCCGTGCGGGGAGCGTGGATTGAAATGAGCAGCACAGCAGCCGATGATGCAGCAGCCAGCGTCGCTCCCCGTGCGGGGAGCGTGGATTGAAATGCCATCTCTTCCGGCGTGGGCTTCCGCGACCAGGTCGCTCCCCGTGCGGGGAGCGTGGATTGAAATCAGCTCGTCCATCAGACGCTTGTCCGTGCCGTCGTGTCGCTCCCCGTGCGGGGAGCGTGGATTGAAATATCAGCTCCGCCCCACTCCACTATATCGCCAGCGTCGCTCCCCGTGCGGGGAGCGTGGATTGAAATCTGTGATACATCAACAATATCTTGAAGGATGTAAGTCGCTCCCCGTGCGGGGAGCGTGGATTGAAATACCTTGCACCCAAATCAGTCCGTTGCTTGATGGGGTCGCTCCCCGTGCGGGGAGCGTGGATTGAAATTTCGCATCCTGCACACGCTTTCGTTCCTCCGGCGTGGTCGCTCCCCGTGCGGGGAGCGTGGATTGAAATTGACGCTGATGGTTGTGCAGCACCCCGCCGGAACGTCGTCGCTCCCCGTGCGGGGAGCGTGGATTGAAATCGCCGTGCCCCGCACGACGTCCGCCAGCGTGCAGGGTCGCTCCCCGTGCGGGGAGCGTGGATTGAAATGATGCTGCACGGACAGCGCAATCCCCGACACGCGTCGCTCCCCGTGCGGGGAGCGTGGATTGAAATGCCATTCCGCCGCCTCGTTCGTCCCCTCCGCGGGGTCGCTCCCCGTGCGGGGAGCGTGGATTGAAATTTGACTATCGCAATGCGCAGATTGCAGAGGCAGCGTCGCTCCCCGTGCGGGGAGCGTGGATTGAAATTGGATGGTGTTGCGAGTGTCGCAAGCCTGAGTGGCGTCGCTCCCCGTGCGGGGAGCGTGGATTGAAATTGCGAGATAATCTGCGCCCACTTCTTCGCATCCTGCGTCGCTCCCCGTGCGGGGAGCGTGGATTGAAATACGATGGACGATGCAGCGCGTTGCGCAGACGGGCGTGTCGCTCCCCGTGCGGGGAGCGTGGATTGAAATGTCAGCGTGTTGAGTTCGTCCCGCGTCACATACTGTCGCTCCCCGTGCGGGGAGCGTGGATTGAAATCCGTACAAGTGGCTATATGCTGCCTATGTCGTCTGTCGCTCCCCGTGCGGGGAGCGTGGATTGAAATGCAAGCCAGTAGTGTAGCTGCCGCTGCTGTTTTGGTCGCTCCCCGTGCGGGGAGCGTGGATTGAAATCATATTACCTCCGTCTCCCGGAAAACAAAATGGCGTCGCTCCCCGTGCGGGGAGCGTGGATTGAAATCTCACGCAACCCGCGTGACAATCAGGTTGGCGTTGTCGCTCCCCGTGCGGGGAGCGTGGATTGAAATCTACAAATAACCCTTTCAGCGCTGTCCATTTGAGTCGCTCCCCGTGCGGGGAGCGTGGATTGAAATCGGCAAACTTCGCTTTGTATGGGCGACTGGAAAGTCGCTCCCCGTGCGGGGAGCGTGGATTGAAATACCACTTTTCACAAGAATTTCTACCCGTTCCCAAGTCGCTCCCCGTGCGGGGAGCGTGGATTGAAATCCAAATCTGTTAGCCGAGAATTTATTGACGCCTTATGTCGCTCCCCGTGCGGGGAGCGTGGATTGAAATTTTGCTTTGCCTTTGCTTTGCAAATATAAATCAAGTCGCTCCCCGTGCGGGGAGCGTGGATTGAAATGGTGTAGTCAATGGCATGGCGCTCGTTGTACTTCCAGGTCGCTCCCCGTGCGGGGAGCGTGGATTGAAATCGCAACGCGGCTTAATCTCCCCATTGCTATCAAGTCGCTCCCCGTGCGGGGAGCGTGGATTGAAATCGTCAAAAGATGGATTACATCAGCATTTTGCGCGTCGCTCCCCGTGCGGGGAGCGTGGATTGAAATCTAAAGCTTGCTGGTGATGTAGAATATGTCAACGTCGCTCCCCGTGCGGGGAGCGTGGATTGAAATCCCACAATCACCGTTTGTCAGTAATCATCAATCAGTCGCTCCCCGTGCGGGGAGCGTGGATTGAAATAGCACCGTCGAATATAATATCATCTTTTCCCGGGTCGCTCCCCGTGCGGGGAGCGTGGATTGAAATAACTACTCCACGCTCTCGCTAATTCTTCCAGCTTTGTCGCTCCCCGTGCGGGGAGCGTGGATTGAAATGAGGAGGCTGTACCGCAGTTCTCCACCTTTCGCCGTCGCTCCCCGTGCGGGGAGCGTGGATTGAAATCGGCGTGGGGGCTTCCTTGTACTCCTCAACCAGGTCGCTCCCCGTGCGGGGAGCGTGGATTGAAATCAAGAATGTCATCTGCTCATAGAGTGGATTATTAGTCGCTCCCCGTGCGGGGAGCGTGGATTGAAATGTCTCGTAGCTTTCACCGTCCGGGTCGGTCATCGTCGCTCCCCGTGCGGGGAGCGTGGATTGAAATAGAAGGAAACTGACGTAATTAAAAATATCAAAAAGTCGCTCCCCGTGCGGGGAGCGTGGATTGAAATAGATACAGCCCAAGCATCAACGAGAACGGTTTTCGGTCGCTCCCCGTGCGGGGAGCGTGGATTGAAATATAGCTAATATCTTCTGATTTTATGTATTTACAACGTCGCTCCCCGTGCGGGGAGCGTGGATTGAAATATTGACGCCTTATCGGTTGGGTAGTCCGAAGTGCCATGTCGCTCCCCGTGCGGGGAGCGTGGATTGAAATACAATATACTTGGACTCGCCTTGCCGCAACGCTAACGTCGCTCCCCGTGCGGGGAGCGTGGATTGAAATATCAATTGCCTGCCCGTTGTTTTCTACAAATAACCGTCGCTCCCCGTGCGGGGAGCGTGGATTGAAATGCTGATAAACTGCTCCATATATGTTGACTTCCTTTCGTCGCTCCCCGTGCGGGGAGCGTGGATTGAAATGATGGAATAGAAATAACCGCGGTGCTGTTCTGCTGTCGCTCCCCGTGCGGGGAGCGTGGATTGAAATAATCGTCAATGCATCCGCTTCCAATACCCTCCCATGTCGCTCCCCGTGCGGGGAGCGTGGATTGAAATGAGCAAGTCCGCGTATTTATAAGTAATTCCTACTGGTCGCTCCCCGTGCGGGGAGCGTGGATTGAAATACGTTCGTCAGGGCTAAAACCCTTGTAACTTCGGTCGCTCCCCGTGCGGGGAGCGTGGATTGAAATACAAGGAGGTGTTATTATTGGACAGTATGGGAGGAGTCGCTCCCCGTGCGGGGAGCGTGGATTGAAATAGGCTGCTAATGCTTGTCGTGTGCGCGGTAATCGTCGCTCCCCGTGCGGGGAGCGTGGATTGAAATACTTTCCAACATTGCCTGCGTAGTAGTTACGCCAGTCGCTCCCCGTGCGGGGAGCGTGGATTGAAATAACATAGTAGCAGAAACCGTCACGTGTGACGTGCGTCGCTCCCCGTGCGGGGAGCGTGGATTGAAATACTATGTTGGTATTATTCCATAATGTCCAATAATGTCGCTCCCCGTGCGGGGAGCGTGGATTGAAATCTCTTTACAAGTATATAATAGCACGTTCAGGTGCGTCGCTCCCCGTGCGGGGAGCGTGGATTGAAATCTGTCCGCTCGTCGTCCAGAACGTCAGCAAGCGTGTCGCTCCCCGTGCGGGGAGCGTGGATTGAAATTTCTGCCACATCGCGCCGAACCCGGCGGTGTACGTCGCTCCCCGTGCGGGGAGCGTGGATTGAAATGGAAACCTATCGGCTCCCGTGGGCGTCCGGCATCGTCGCTCCCCGTGCGGGGAGCGTGGATTGAAATTGTGATATTTGCGGGCACGTGGAGGTTGCGCAAGTCGCTCCCCGTGCGGGGAGCGTGGATTGAAATTACGAGGATACCGAAAGCGAGGATGGAGAGGACAACCGTCGCTCCCCGTGCGGGGAGCGTGGATTGAAATGCTTTGCGGCGGGTCAGGCGTTGCGAGGAGAGCGGAGTGTCGCTCCCCGTGCGGGGAGCGTGGATTGAAATAGCCCTGCGCCAGCAGCCCTGCGACCGTCTCCGTGAAGGTCGCTCCCCGTGCGGGGAGCGTGGATTGAAATGCCTACGAAATCGAGGCGAAGAACAAGACATTCTGTCGCTCCCCGTGCGGGGAGCGTGGATTGAAATCAGAATTTGGCCAACCTCGTTGAGGATTACGCTGTCGCTCCCCGTGCGGGGAGCGTGGATTGAAATAAATCAAGCAGCGGGCGTCGCCCCGCAGAACGGAGGTCGCTCCCCGTGCGGGGAGCGTGGATTGAAATGTCCGGCAGCGCCCAAACACGGTCGCAGACCGGGCGTCGCTCCCCGTGCGGGGAGCGTGGATTGAAATTGTGATATTTGCGGGCACGTGGAGGTTGCGCAAGTCGCTCCCCGTGCGGGGAGCGTGGATTGAAATGGCGAGAACTGCATCGCCCACATGAATCGTGTACGTCGCTCCCCGTGCGGGGAGCGTGGATTGAAATGCGTGGCCGATGTACGAGCTGTACCACACGGCGTGTCGCTCCCCGTGCGGGGAGCGTGGATTGAAATCAGCGCATGGACGCGATGGAGGCTGCCGACCGGCGTCGCTCCCCGTGCGGGGAGCGTGGATTGAAATCAGACAGGACAGCGCCGTGTTCAGTGCGTCCGTGGTCGCTCCCCGTGCGGGGAGCGTGGATTGAAATTTATATGCGCCGCAGTTCGCGCGGCAGCGGCACGCCGGTCGCTCCCCGTGCGGGGAGCGTGGATTGAAATAGGAGAAGAGTGACCGAGGCGGTGCGCGACGGCGGTCGCTCCCCGTGCGGGGAGCGTGGATTGAAATTGATAGTCCTGCATCGTCCCTGTACCAGCGGCGCGTCGCTCCCCGTGCGGGGAGCGTGGATTGAAATCATGCTTTTCCCTCCCGTAGTAGTAACAACGACGTCGCTCCCCGTGCGGGGAGCGTGGATTGAAATTGTCATCGTTGAACGGCATCAGGGGACACTGTGTGTCGCTCCCCGTGCGGGGAGCGTGGATTGAAATATGTGCGTGTTTGTGAACGCCACTTGCAGCTTGTTGGTCGCTCCCCGTGCGGGGAGCGTGGATTGAAATACCGTGCCGCAGATGTCGCACTGCACGGCGGGAGTCGCTCCCCGTGCGGGGAGCGTGGATTGAAATTCTGCGCGATCGGCGCAGTGCTCTTCGCGGTCGCGTGTCGCTCCCCGTGCGGGGAGCGTGGATTGAAATCTGCCGTCATGGAGGCCATACACAAGCCGGGCGCGAGTCGCTCCCCGTGCGGGGAGCGTGGATTGAAATGCGGAACGCTGGATGGAAAAGCACGTCCGCCCCGTCGCTCCCCGTGCGGGGAGCGTGGATTGAAATCGTTTCGCGGATTGCGTCCTCGGCGGCGTTCTCAAGTCGCTCCCCGTGCGGGGAGCGTGGATTGAAATGTGGTGGACACCGCGCTGGACGCTGGCACGACGCGTCGCTCCCCGTGCGGGGAGCGTGGATTGAAATTCGAATGAAATGCGCAAGCTGCAAACGAACCTCGACGTCGCTCCCCGTGCGGGGAGCGTGGATTGAAATGAGGAGGAAAACGCATGAATACCGCAACCGCATTTGGTCGCTCCCCGTGCGGGGAGCGTGGATTGAAATCAGGAGACGGTATTTGGCATATTAACGAGGTTGAGTCGCTCCCCGTGCGGGGAGCGTGGATTGAAATCCTTGGGATGCTTGGCGTACAAAATCGGCAGCATGTCGCTCCCCGTGCGGGGAGCGTGGATTGAAATCTCGCGCTTGCCGTCCGCCTCGATGCTGCGGGTGGTCGCTCCCCGTGCGGGGAGCGTGGATTGAAATGCCTCCGTGGTGCTTTCGCGGACAAAACAAGCCTTGTCGCTCCCCGTGCGGGGAGCGTGGATTGAAATATCACAAGGTCGGCAAGTTTCTCCTGCATCCCCTTGGTCGCTCCCCGTGCGGGGAGCGTGGATTGAAATGTGTTGCCCTTGCCAGTGCCGGCAGCGGAAGAAGTCGCTCCCCGTGCGGGGAGCGTGGATTGAAATCGTCGCTTGCGTGGACTGCTGCTGTGCTTGCTGCGTCGCTCCCCGTGCGGGGAGCGTGGATTGAAATTCCGTGTCCGTTACGTCGGCAGTGCCGAAAGACCGGTCGCTCCCCGTGCGGGGAGCGTGGATTGAAATGGTATAAGTCCGGCGCAGTCTCAACCAAATGCCCCGTCGCTCCCCGTGCGGGGAGCGTGGATTGAAATCTCTGCCGATTGCTATGCTTGTGCCGTAGCGCCGCGTCGCTCCCCGTGCGGGGAGCGTGGATTGAAATCCGCCGCTTTCAACCTAATTATACACCATTGTGCCCGTCGCTCCCCGTGCGGGGAGCGTGGATTGAAATGTGGTGCGAATCGGTCGTCCGTCCGCGCCGATGGTCGCTCCCCGTGCGGGGAGCGTGGATTGAAATCTCCCCGTCCGCGTCCTCCATTGCGCCAGAAACAGTCGCTCCCCGTGCGGGGAGCGTGGATTGAAATACTGCGGCGCGTGGTACATCACGGAGCGCGCTGCAAGTCGCTCCCCGTGCGGGGAGCGTGGATTGAAATATCAGGATGTCGCGCCCGACAACATCGCCCTTGTCGCTCCCCGTGCGGGGAGCGTGGATTGAAATGGATGGCGCAACAGGCAATGCAGCAGACGGGCGAGGGTCGCTCCCCGTGCGGGGAGCGTGGATTGAAATCGCTGCGCCAGAACACCACCAACCGCCGCCGCGGTCGCTCCCCGTGCGGGGAGCGTGGATTGAAATTGGCGACTGGCAAAATGACCATCAAGGAGAACGACGTCGCTCCCCGTGCGGGGAGCGTGGATTGAAATCGCCCAAATCGCAAGATGGCATACGAATGGAGAGAGTCGCTCCCCGTGCGGGGAGCGTGGATTGAAATCAACTATTCGTGAAACTACGGTTTTGCGAAGAGTGTCGCTCCCCGTGCGGGGAGCGTGGATTGAAATTGCCCATAGGTCGCAGCAGGCGCGGTCGTGCCAGCGTCGCTCCCCGTGCGGGGAGCGTGGATTGAAATTTCCGGGG
>ULXW01016596.1_pt1 | contig 24226 bp, 18 predicted proteins | sample 1961661 | NCBI WGS metagenome assembly ULXW01 (sample SAMEA4835849, study PRJEB28245) | human gut metagenome | biome: gut microbiome; material: fecal sample | place: Denmark | collected 2008 | reverse complement strand
GGGAATAGTGCCGGCGCTGCCCTCCTCGATTTGAGCCTCCAGTACTGCCACGGCGGGTTCCGCCGAGATGATGAACCAACCCAGCAGCATGGAAAGGGGAATGAGCAGCCAGCGCGTCCAGCCGTCAACCAACTCGGCGCCCAGTACCTCGCCCAGGGTGGAGAACCCAACATTAACGCCAGTCAGGAACAGTACTAGTCCTACATATGTATACAGGATACCAATGACGATTTTGGCTAGATTACGGCGAGGCATATGCAAGGTAAGGAATTGGAATGCGAAGAAGATGACTACGATGGGCAGCAGTGCGATTGCCATTTCTCCCATGTATTTGGGCAGGTCATGCAGGTAGGCAGCCCCAATGGCGGAAGTATTGGCGAAGGAGGAAGTAGTGATCTCCAAAGCGCCGCTGCTTTCGGTATAGAAGAAGCTGAGGATCAGTACAGCTAGAATAGGTCCGATGGAGCAGAGCGCCACCAGACCAAAGCTGTCAGCTTCTGCCCGGGCGTCACTTCGAATATAGGATACACCGACGCCTAGTGCCAGTATGAAAGGAACGGTCATAGGGCCGGTGGTTACGCCGCCGGAATCAAACGCTACACTAAGGAAATCTGGTGCGGCAAAGCTGGCCAAGATAAACACTACACCATAAAAAGCAATAAGCAGCCAGCGTAGCTTTACGCCGGTAACGATGCGCAGCATGCATACGGAAAGGAAAAATCCAACGCCGATGCCAACGGTGACCAACAGTATGGTGTTATTGATGTGGGGTACTGTCTCGGCCAGAACCTGCAGATCTGGCTCCGCTATGGTAACGGCAAAGCCCAGCATAAAGCTGACGATCAGGATCAACGGTAGGTTACGAGTTTTGGTCAGCGCCATACCGATGCGGTTTCCGATGGGTGTCATGGAGGCTTCCGCGCCCAGCGAGAACAGTCCCATGCCAACGATAACAAAAATAGTGCCAATCAAAAAGCAGAGTAACAAATCGGTGCCAACAGGGGCAATGGTCAGGCATAGCACCAGAACTATCACGACGATAGGAAGTACCGAAATAGCCGATTCCCGTATTTTCTCGATGATCTTTACTCGATTTGCGGTCAGTACCGCGGTGTCTTTGTGCTTCAGCGCACTCACTCCCTTCCTCCTTCAGTGGGGCACAGTTTAATATTATGCGGAAAAAGAGCGGCTCCGCACTTTGCTATACTAAATATATCATACAGAGGGTGCTTTGGCAAACTGCTGTGGGGGAAGTTTTACAAAAAATTAACGATGCTGCAAAATTCAGTTTGTGTTGTTATACTATTGGGTTGTTAGCGCTCATATGAATATCTATGAGGATGATATAGCCGGATCAGCAAACTGCGATGCGTTAATTCTTGGATACTCCACAATGTAAAAAGTATCCATTCACAGGCGGGGAAAATTTAGTATCATTGTGTAGTATAGCGGGAATGATATGACGAAAATGAATGAAGAAGTTGCGCAACTTGCAATTTTAACAAGTTATTTGCGCAACTGGCAATGGAAAGCAAAAAATAATGGAGTCTGAACGGCAGAGACCCGCAAAAAGGGCCTCTGCCGTTTATTTTGTTTATTTTCACCCATGCATAAGATTCCATACCACAAAAAGTATAAATTGTCCGCAAGTATTCCCTTTACTTTATTCATAGGATGTTATACAATTATATTCAATAAGTAATATAAAATTAAAAGGGGGTTACAAAAGTTGCCGCAGGATACCATAATAGAGGTACTAAGGACCGAAGAAAAAATGAATCAAATACGAGAGCAAACCGCCGCGGATTGTAGACAAAAACTGCTGATGGCACAACGCAGTGCGGATCGCCTGCGGGAGCAGGCCCGGGCTGATGCGGAGGCTGAGGTGCGTGAGATGATGTCTGAGGCGGAACGGCAGGCGGCGCAGGCCACCTATCACGCGCTGGAGGAGGCCTCCGTGCAATGGGAACATAAAAAAGAGGAAGCCAGGCAACGCATCCCGCAGGCTGCCAGGTGGATCGTGGAAAAGGTTGTGGAACGCTAATGGCTATTGTTGCTATGCGTCACTTGCGGCTCATAGGGCTGCAAAGTGAGCGGGAGGAAATGCTGCGGCGTTTGCAGCATCTTGGCTGTCTGGAAATCACCGAGCCGGAGCCGGCGGCAGATGACCCGCTGTTGGAAAAGCTGCGTATACCGGAGGCAGCGGAGCTGCAAAGGATACGAGAGCAGTACACGGCGGCAGAGCAGGCGCTGCAAACATTGACAGATCACACTCCAAAGGAAAAGAATGCACTGGAGCCGCTTCCGTTCATTGATGAGCAGGCATTGACTGATGAAAGCCAGCTGGCTGACGGAAAGAATGCAGCGGAGCGGTTGAACTGCTGCCGAGAGGAATTGGCCTCCCTGCAGTCACGCAGCGAAAAGCTGGCGGCAGAGGAGGCTCAGCTTCTTCCTTGGGAGAGCCTTACCATGCCGCTGGAATGCGCTACCACTGAAAAAGTGCTGATTCAAATGGGCACACTGCCCGCCGCAGTGCTGCCGCAGCAAATACATGAGACACTGGATGTGGCGGGAGATCTGTATGAGCTGCGGGAGGTAAGTGCTGACCGGGAGCACCGCTACATGGTGCTTACAGTGCACATTTCCCAGGCGGAAGACCACATAGCCGCGTTGAAGGCATTGGGCTGGAGTCGTGTGACATTGGGTGAACGGACTGGCACTGCTGCTGCCAACTTGTCTGCTCTGCGGCAGGAACAAACGGCACTGGCGGAAAAGAGAGCATTGCTGGAAGAAGCAATTATCCAGTGCGCCGGGCAAAAACCGGAGCTGCGGCAGCTTTCGGATGCTTCCCGCATCGAGATCAACCGTGGAGAGGCCAAGAGCCGTACGCGGGATACAGCAGAGACATTTCTGCTGGAGGGGTGGTTCCCGGCGGAGAACACCAAGGAACTGGAAATGCTGCTGGAGGGCTGCACCTGCGCGTGGCAGATGACAGACCCGGTACCGGAGGATTATCCGCGGGTGCCTGTTAAGCTGAAAAATAATCGCTTTACGCAGCCGCTTAATATGGTCACAGAGATGTATTCTTTGCCGGCCTATGGTTCGCTGGATCCTAATCCCTACATGGCACCATTCTTTATTCTGTTTTACGGCATTATGATGGCGGATATGGGTTATGGCCTTTTGATGATGCTGGCATCACTCATTGTGCTGAAGAAGAAACAGCCTACCGGCGGCAGCTACAATTTCTTTGCGCTGCTGGGATTATGCGGCATCTCTACTTTCTTTATGGGTGCATTGACCGGCGGCTTTTTCGGAGATTTTATCCCGCAGCTTGTTAAGCTCTTCAATCCGGAGAGTACCTTTACATGGTTCTGGCAGCCGCTCATTTCGCCCATCAATGATATTATTGCCATTATGCTGGGCTCACTGGCATTGGGGTGTGTGCAGATTCTCGTCGGTATGGTCATCGGCTTTATCTACAAGCTCAAGCATGGCGAGATAGCCAGTGCCCTGTGCGAGGAAGCTGCCTGGTGGGTTATCATCGGCTGCGGTGTGGCACTGGGCGTTACCGGAAATAAAGTTTTCCTGTGGGTGCTTTTGGCGGTGCTGGTCATCAGTCAAAGCTACGGAAAAAAGGGCATCGGCGGAAAAATTGTTGGCATCGGTGGTTCGGTATACAATCACATTACCGGCTATTTTGGGGATATTCTCTCCTATGTTCGCCTAATGGCTTTGATGTTGGCAGGTGCGGTCATCGCGCAAGTATTTAATACTCTGGCAGCTATCCCTGGCAATCTGATTGTATTTATTATTGTATCGCTGTTGGGCAATGCTCTTAATTTTGCCTTGAATTTGCTGGGCTGTTATGTCCATGACATGCGGCTTCAGTGTTTGGAATTTTTCAAGTACTTCTACCGGGATGGCGGACGCGCGTTTAAGCCCGTTGCGGCTCAGCCCAAATATTACAGAATAGCAGAACAATAAAAAGGAGCGTATGAAAAATGAGTTTTCTGGAATCTTTCGGTGGTTTGGCGCTGGCCCTGCTGGGCGGCGGTTTGGCGGCTGGTTTGAGTTGTGTTGGCTCGGCCAAGGGAACCGGTATGGCAGGTGAAGCCGCTGCCGGCCTAATGTGCGAAGATCCCGGCAAGTTTGGTAAAGCAATGATTTTGCAGGTGCTGCCCGGTACGCAGGGTCTGTATGGTACCGTCGTGTGGTTTTTCTCCATTTATGCCATTGGCCTTTTGAATGGCAATACCGACTTGAGCGTGATGGAAGGCTTGCGCTGCTTTGCGGCCTGCTTGCCTATGGCGTTGGGCGGATTGCTTTCTGCTATTGCGCAGGGGCGTGTAGCGGCTTCCTCCATCAATATTCTGGCCAAGAAGCCATCCGACTGGTCCAAGGGTCTGGTACTGTGCGGCATTGTGGAGTTTTATGCAATTCTTTCGCTGCTGGCTTCGATGCTGATGCTGTACTTCCTGTTCCTGGCGTAAGCAAAACGGGAGAAAGGAGCCCTTATGGAAGGAATCGAAAAGATCACCGCGCGCATCATTGAGGATGCCGAGCGGGAGATTGCCCAAATGCAGCGGGAAAATGAAGAAAAGATCAATGCCTTGACGGCGGAAGCCAAGTCGGCGGCGGAGCAGGAGAGCTTGGAGCTGCTGACCCGCGGACGCCGTGCGGCGGAGGAACGGCGGGAGCGCCTGTCATCTTCGGCGGCGGTGGAGTGTCGCAAGATGGAATTGGCAGCTAAACAGGAATTATTGAATGAAGCTTTTGCGGTGGCGGTGGAAGAGTTATGCCACTTGCCTCGAGAAAAATATCTTGCGCTGATCGCTTCACTAGCTGCGGAAGTGGCCGAAGGAGGGGAGGAGATGATCCTTTCCCCACAGGATGCAAGTGAAATTGGACCAGAGGTTGTACTGCTGGCGAATACCGCCTTACGCGAAGCAGGTAAACCGGGAAAGCTGACCCTTAGTGCCGAGCCCCGTTCTATTCCGGGCGGATTTATCCTCAGCCACGGTGATGTAGAGCTGAACTGTGCCTTTGATACACTGGTGCGGCTGCAGCGGGAAAAGCTGGAGAAAGAGGTCGCTGCGATCCTCTTTCCCGTACAGTAAGGAGGGGCTGCGATGACCCCCATCAAGGATACTGACTATTTGGCGGTCTCTGCGTGGCTGCATGCAATGGAGACCCGCCTGCTGACTCCGGAAAAGCTGGAGCGTCTACTGGAAGCAGCCAGTGAGACGGAAGCCCGTAAGCTGCTGACGGAATGCGGTTATGCTGAAGCTCTCCCACTGGAGGAAGCGCTGCGGGAGCATCGGGAAACGCTCTACAAAGAGCTGGCGGCTGCTGTGCCGGAGCCAAGGCTCATTGAGCTATTCCAGCTCAAATACGATTACCATAACATCAAGGCGATCCTAAAGGCAGAACGCCGAGGAATTTCGCCGGAAGCATTTCTGCTGCCAGGCGGTCGGTATGATGCCGCTCAGCTGCAAAGCGAATGGCAGCAGGAGCATATGTTCCAGGTAAGTGATACAGCCCGCCGTGCGGCGCAGGAAGCAGCAGCTCTTCTGCGGGAAAATGATCCGCAAGGTGCTGATCTACGGTTGGATGCTGCTTGTTATGATGAAATGCGCACTTTGGCTGAGGAAATGAAAAGCAACTTTTTACAGGGGTATGTGCGGCAGCTTATTGATGCCGCAAACCTGCGCACCGCCGTACGGGCCGCCCGCAGCGGCAGCAGCGAGGTGCTGCCCCGTGCCCTTTTGGAGGGTGGCAGCGTTTCCCCCCACGGCATAATGATGACAGAGCCTGGCAAGCTGGGCGAGCTGTTTGGTGCGGGGGCGCTGGAAAAGGCGGCAGCTTTGGGCGCCGCGGCAGCGGGGGGCGGTTCGCTTACCGCCTTTGAAAAAGCCTGTGACGAAGCAACCGATGCTTATCTGGCGGCAGCCCGCCGTACCCCCTTCGGGGAGGAAACGGTGCTGTGCTACTTTGCCGCCGTGGAAAATGAGATCACAGCCATTCGCATTATAATGACCGGCCGGCAGGCGGGGCTTTCGCCCGAAATGATCCGCAGCCGGTTAAGAAACGCAGGATAAAGGAGGCGCCCTATGTATAAAATTGCCGTGCTGGGCGATGCCCAGAGCGTACAGGGCTTTGCGGCACTTGGCTTGCAGGTATGCCCTGCCGAAAATGCCGAGCAAGCCCGCCCCATCCTGCACCGGCTGGCCAAGGATAATACCGCCATTATCTACATCACCGAACAGTTAGCAGCTGGTCTTACAGCGGAATTGGACCGTTACCGCAAGTCGGCCACCCCTGCCATTATCCTCATCCCCGGTAAAGAGGGAAGCCTCGGACTGGGGATGCAGCAGGTGAAAACCACGGTGGAGCGTGCTGTCGGCGCCGACATCATTTGAGGAAAGGAAGAAAGCCCCATGGGAAAAATCGTTAAAGTCTCCGGGCCACTGGTGGTTGCCACCGGCTTGGAGGAAGCCAATATGGCGGATGTGGTTCGGGTAGGGGAGCAGCGCCTCATCGGCGAGATCCTGACCATGAACAGCGGTTCCGCCTCTATCCAGGTCTACGAGGAAACCTCGGGTCTTGGACCCGGTGCGGAGGTAGTTACTACCGGTTCACCCCTTTCGGTAGAGCTGGGTCCAGGCCTGGTGGAAAATATCTATGATGGAATTCAGCGCCCGCTGGATGCCATCATGAAAAAAGTGGGCGGCAATAACCTCCCCCGCGGTGTGGAAGTGCCGGCCTTGGATCGTGAGAAAAAGTGGGAGTTTACCGCCACCGCCCATCCCGGTGATGAAGTCATCGGTGGTGATATTATTGGTACTGTGCAGGAGACCCCATCCATTTTGCATAAGATTATGATTCCACCCAAGATGAAGGGAAAGCTGGTTTCGATAAAATCCGGCAGCTATACCGTGACTGAAACGGTCGCTGTGCTGGAGCAGTCGGACGGTACCCGTGTGGAATTGCCGATGATGCAGAAGTGGCCAGTGCGTGTGGGCCGCCCCTATCGGCGCAAATTCCCACCCAGCGTGCCATTGCAGTCCGGCCAGCGTATTGTGGATACCTTCTTCCCGGTGGCAAAGGGCGGTACCGCGGCTATTCCGGGACCGTTCGGCTCTGGCAAGACGGTAATGCAGCATGCCTTGGCCAAGTGGTCTGATGTGGATTTGGTGGTCTACATTGGCTGCGGCGAGCGCGGCAACGAGATGACCGATGTTCTGCGGGAATTCCCGGAACTGGTTGACCCCCGTACCGGGGAGTCGCTGATGAAGCGTACCGTGCTCATTGCCAATACCTCCGATATGCCTGTGGCAGCTCGTGAGGCTTCTATCTATACCGGTATTACCATAGCGGAATACTACCGTGACATGGGCTATGCCGTGGCGGTTATCGCCGACTCCACCTCCCGCTGGGCAGAGGCCCTGCGTGAGATGAGCGGCCGCCTGGAGGAGATGCCCGGTGAAGAGGGCTATCCCGCCTACCTTTCCTCCCGTCTGGCGCAGTTCTATGAGCGTGCCGGTTCGGTGGCCTGCATCGGCAGCGATGAGGAACGCCGCGGCTCGCTGACCGCAGTCGGTGCGGTATCGCCCCCCGGCGGTGACCTTTCCGAGCCGGTTTCGCAGGCAACGATGCGAATTGTAAAGGTGTTCTGGGCGCTGGATGCAAGCCTTGCCTATCGGCGGCACTTCCCGGCCATTAACTGGCTCAATTCCTATTCGCTTTATATCGACAGCCTGCGGCCGTGGTATGAGCAGAACTTCGGCAAGGCCTTCCTGATGAACCGGGAATGGGCGATGTCCATCCTGCAGGAGGAGGCAAGCCTCAATGAGATCGTTCAGCTTGTCGGCAAGGATTCCCTTTCCGCCAAGGATCAAATCACCCTGGAAACGGCCCGCATGGTGCGGGAGGATTTCCTGCAGCAGAATTCCTTTGTGGATATTGATGCTTTCTCGGAGTATGACCGGCAGGCAAAGATGCTTTCCATGATCCGCCGGTATGATGGACTGTGCCGCAGTGCTGCCGAGCGTGGCTGCCGTGTAGCGGAACTCTTTATGACACCTTCCCGTGAGAAGCTGGGCCGTGCCAAGAGTGTGCCGGCCGATTGCTATGCGGAGGAATACGATAAGCTGCTGGTACAGATGGAGGAAGAACTGGAAGAGCTGGCACAGAAAGGAGAGGAAACGCTGTGATTCGTGAATATAAAACGATCCGGGAGATCTCCGGCCCGCTGATGGTAGTGGACCATGTGCAGGGTGTGACCTATGATGAACTAGCGGAGATCGAACTGACCGATGGTACCACCCGCCGCTGTAAGGTGCTGGAGGTCAACGGCAATACCGCCGTAGTGCAGCTCTTCGAGGCTTCTGCCGGCATCAACCTGGCGGAGTCCAAGATCCGGTTTTTGGGTCATCCCCTGCAGCTGGCTGTTTCCGGCGATATGCTGGGACGCGTCTTTAACGGCATGGGGCAGCCCATCGATGATGGTCCGGCTATTTTGGCGGATGAATACCGGGATATCAATGGTCTGGCAATGAACCCAGCCGCCCGCAACTACCCCAATGAGTTTATCCAGACCGGCATCTCTACCATTGATGGCCTGAACACCCTGGTAAGAGGGCAGAAGCTGCCTATCTTCTCCGGCTCCGGTCTACCGCACGCCCAGCTGGCGGCTCAGATTGCCCGTCAGGCGCGGGTACTGGATGGCGAGAGCAACTTTGCTGTAGTTTTCGCCGCCATCGGTATCACCTTTGAGGAATCGGAATTCTTTGTCAATGAGTTCCGCCGTACCGGCGCCATCGACCGCACGGTGCTGTTTACCAACCTGGCCAATGATCCGGCGGTCGAGCGCATTGCCACCCCGCGTATGGCGCTGACGGCCGCTGAGTACCTGGCCTTTGACCTTGGAATGCATGTGCTGGTCATCCTCACCGATATCACCAACTACGCTGAAGCGCTGCGGGAAATTTCCGCCGCCAAGAAGGAAGTCCCCGGACGCCGTGGTTATCCCGGTTACCTGTATACCGACTTGGCCACTATGTATGAGCGGGCCGGCCGGCAGGTGGGCAAGGAAGGCTCCATTACCATGATACCCATTTTGACCATGCCGGAGGACGATAAAACCCACCCTATCCCCGACCTGACGGGGTACATTACGGAAGGCCAGATCATCCTTTCCAGGGAGCTGTTCCGCCGGGGCATTAACCCGCCGGTGGATGTATTGCCCTCACTTTCCCGTCTGAAGGATAAGGGAATCGGGACGGGGAAAACCCGGGAGGATCATTCCGGCACCATGAACCAGCTCTTCGCCGCCTATGCCACCGGCAAGGAAAATAAGGAGCTGATGTCCATTTTGGGCGAAGCCGCTCTTTCCGAGGTGGATCTGCAGTATGCCCGCTTTGCCGATGAGTTTGAGCGGCGGTATGTCTCGCAGGGCAGCGAGGAGAACCGGTCTATCGAGGAAACACTGGACCTGGGCTGGCAGCTGCTGGGCCTGTTGCCCAAGAGCGAGCTCAAGCGCATCAAGCCGGAGTATATCGAAAAATACCTGCCGCAGCAGAGCTAAGGAGGGAGCAACTTGCCGGGAACAATCATTAACCCTACCCGCATGGAGCTGACCCGCCTGAAACGCCAGCTGCGTACTGCCCAACGAGGTCACAAGTTGCTGCGGGATAAGCGTGATGAGCTGATGAAGCAATTTATGGAGACGGTGCGGGAAAACCGTGCTTTGCGCCAGCGTGTGGAACAGGGCCTTTCCGAGGCGCATGCGTCCTTTACGGTGGCGGCGGCGCTGATGACACCGGAGATGCTTGGGCAGTCGCTGCTCATTCCCAGCCGCAGTGTGGAGTTGGATATGAGCTTTGAGAATATCATGTCAGTGGAGGTGCCCCGTTACCATTTTACCGAGCGTCAGGGCGGCAGCGCTTATCCCTATGGCTATGTCCAGACCAGCGGAGAACTGGATGACGCAGTGGCATCGCTTTCCGGGGTATTCCGGGATATGCTGCGCCTGGCGGAGATTGAAAAGACTACGCAGCTGCTGGCGGAGGAGATAGAAAAGACCCGCCGCCGGGTGAATGCACTGGAATATGTCAAGATCCCGCAGATGCAGGAGAACATCCGCTACATCACCATGAAGCTGGATGAAAACGAGCGCGCCAATACCATTCGCTTGATGAAGGTCAAGGATATGATCCTAAAGGAAGCGATACTGGAGCAGCGTGCCGCCGATGCAGAGGTCCTGCGGGAAAGCGGGCAGCCATCCTAAAATGAATATGAAAAAAGGCCTCCGGAGCTGATTGCTTCGGAGGCCTTTTACTGTGACGGATCTATTATGCGGTCTGTTTTTTGGCCTTGGCGGTGCTGTGTGCCACAAGACCGATGACAAGACCGACGGCGGCGGGGCAGATCCAGCCGAGACCGAGGCCCGCAAGGGGCAGAACGCTGCCGATCGCTTCGATGATGCCATCGAGGTGGCAGGCGGCACGCAGAGCGGCGGGCAGGGTGCGCAGCAGGTCATAGAGGGCGGAGATCAGCGTAAGGCTGATGACCCAGTTATAGACCTTCTTATCGTGGGAGAAGAACTTGCCGAACAGCGCCAGCAGGATAAGCACGATGGCCAGCGGGTAGAGGAACATCAGCACCGGAACGGCATAATCGATGATGGCGGAAAGACCGAAATTGGCGAAAATGAGGGAAACCAGCGTGAAGATGACCGCCCAGACCCGGTAAGCGGGACCCTTGGGGAACAGGCCGGTAAAGGTCTCGGAGCAGCTGGTGATAAGGCCGACGGCGGTCTTGAGGCAGGCAAGCGTTACGGTGACGGCGAGGATCAGCAGACCGATCCGGCCGAGGAAGGTTTGAGAGATCTGCGCCAGCGCTACACCGCCGTTTTCGGCTGCGGGCAGTACGCCGCGGCTCTTGGCGCTCATGGCGGTGACGGCAACATAGATAAGCCCCATGAACAGGCAGCTGAAGATACCGGCCTTGGCGGTATTGCGTGCTACGGCGCCGGGCTCATCAACGCCCAGTTCCCGGATGACCTGTACCACGATGATGCCGAAGGCAAGGCTTGCAAGGGCGTCCATGGTGTTGTAGCCCTCCAAAAAGCCGGTGAGGAAGGGCTGTTGGATGTAGCCGCCCATAGGCTCCACACTGGAAATGGGAACGGCGGCGGGGGAGACCAGCGTTACCACGACAAGGATGCCGAGGAACAGCAGGAAGAAGGGATTGAGGATCTTGCCGACCCATGTGAGGATCTTGCCGGGGCGCAGAGAAAACAGCAGCGCCGCAATAAAGAACGCCAGCGTGAACAGCAGGAGATACAGCTTCATATTGCCGTTCTGGGGAAGGATCTGTTCCAGCCCGACGGTGAAGGAAACGGTAGCGCAGCGGGGAATAGCAAAGAATGGACCAATGGTGAGGTACAGCGCACAGGTAAAGAAATAGGCATAGGGACGGTTTACCTTGCTGCTGAGGGAAAACAGACCATCACTGCGGGAAAGCCCCAGAGCTGCAACACCCAATAGCGGCAGTCCAACACCGGTAATCAGCAGTCCCAGAATGGCGCTCCACATATTGCGGCCGGCAAGCTGACCCACTGCAGTGGGGAAGATGAGGTTACCTGCGCCGAAGAACAAGCCAAACAGCATGCTGGCAACATAGACGTACTCTTTTACGGTCAGTTTCTTTTTCATGGTGTCTCCTTTGTCGATGAGGAACGGGAACAAAAACAGTCGGTCAATTATACAAAAAGACCGCAGAAACTGTGTTCCTGCGGATCTCTTTTGGTGGAGACGAAGAGGATCGAACTCTCTACCTCTTGACTGCCAGTCAAGCGCTCTCCCAAGTGAGCTACGCCCCCATGTGTTTTTGGACTGCTTGACTATAATAGCATATCATGGGGAGTTTGTAAAGACCTTTTTTCAAAAAAATTCGGGTAAAACAAAAACTTTACCCGAATCCTTTTGCTTTTATGTTATTCCAGCTCAAAGGCGCCGGTATACAACTGATAGTATTTCCCTTTTTGGGCGATTAGCATATCGTGTGTACCACGCTCGATAATGCGTCCGTGTTCCAGCACCATGATGACATCGGCATTCTGCACGGTGGAGAGACGATGCGCGATGACGAATACCGTCCGGCCATGCATCAGCTGGTCCATGCCGCGCTGTACAATGACCTCGGTGCGGGTATCAATGCTGGAGGTGGCTTCATCAAGAATCATCACGGGTGGATCGGCGACTGCCGCCCGTGCGATGGAAATGAGCTGGCGCTGCCCCTGAGAAAGATTGCCGCCATCACCGGAAAGGATAGTATTATAGCCATCCGGCAGATGGGAGATGAAGTAGTGCGCATTGGCCAGCTTGGCTGCCGCAATGCATTCTTCATCGGTGGCATCCAGTCGTCCATAGCGGATGTTATCCATTACGCTACCGGTAAAGAGGTTGACATCCTGCAGGACCACGCCTAGGCTGCGTCGCAAGTCACTCTTTTTGATCTTGTTAATATTGATACCATCGTAACGGATCTTGCCATCGGCGATATCATAAAAGCGGTTGATAAGGTTGGTGATGGTAGTCTTACCCGCGCCTGTTGCTCCCACGAAAGCTACCTTCTGTCCCGGCTCGGCATACAGAGTAATATCATGCAGAACGGGCTTTCCATCCACATAGGAAAAATCCACATCTTTCATGCGCACATCGCCGTGCTGCCTTATCAGCTCATAGCCGCCTTCCGGCAGAGGCTTTTTCCATGCCCAGATACCGGTGCGGCAGTTGGATTCAACCAATGCTCTGTCCTTCTCCTCGGCATTCACCAGCGTTACTACGCCGTGATCCTCCTCACTGGGTTCGTCCATCAGTTCAAAGATGCGCTCGGCGCCAGCCAGCGCCATGACGACAGAGTTGATCTGCTGGGAAACCTGGCTGATGGGCATGGTAAAGCTGCGGCTGAGCTGCAGGAAAGAAGCAATGCTGCCCAGTGTCATTGTACCGATGCCGGTCAGGGTTAGATTGGGTACCGCGGCTATGGCCAAAAGACCACCCACAATAGCGACCAGTACATACTGTAAATGCCCAAGGTTGCCCATAATAGGCATCATAATATTGGCATAGGTGTTTGCTTTTGTAGCGTTTTCACAGAACTCATTATTGAGTACATCAAAGTCCTTTTGATTTTGTTCTTCATGGCAGAAAACCTTGACAACCTTCTGCCCGCCGATCATTTCTTCAATAAAGCCATTTACTTTGCCAAGGGATTGCTGCTGCTTTACAAAGTATTTGGCGCTGCCGCCACCTACATTCTTTACGACGAACAGCATCAATCCCAAAAAGACAAACATGAGGAGGGTAAGCCACACACTGGTACTCAGCATGGCAATGAATACTGCTGTGATGCTGATGATGGAACTGACCGCGTTGGGCAGGCTCTGGCTGATCATTTGCCGCAAGGTATCGGTATCGTTGGTGTAGTAGCTCATCACATTGCCGTGGGTATGGGTATCAAAGTACTTGATGGGCAAGGTTTGCATGTGGGCAAACATATCGTCCCTTATGGTTTTTAGGGTGCCCTGCGCCACGGGGATCATCAGCCGTGTCTGCAAGTAGGAAGCCAGCATACCGGCCAGGTAAATGCACCCCATCATGGTCAAAGCTTGAAGAAGCGGGGCGAAGCTTGGTGCCGACTGTCCAATAAGCGGAGCGATATAATCATCGATCAGCGATTTGAGGAAAAGAGAGGCGGAAACACTGGCTACTGTACTGATGATGAGTAAAATAAAAACACATACCAGCCGGGTTTTATTTCCTTTGGCGATGTAGCCTATAAGGCGCTTCAATGTTCCTCTGGCATCATTGGCCCGCTTGCCGCCGGCAAAGCCTCTTCTAGGAGCAGCACTCATTCTTCCAGCCCCCCTTTCTGTTGAGATTCATAGACCTCACGGTAGATTTCATTATTGGCCAGCAGTTCTTCGTGGGTGCCGCAGGCGTTTATTCTGCCGTTATCCATTACAACGATCTGGTCGGCGTCCATCACCGAGCTGATGCGCTGGGCAATAATGATTTTTGTGGTATTGGGGATTTCCTCACGGAAGGCCTGGCGGATCAGGGCATCAGTCTTGGTATCCACGGCACTGGTGCTGTCGTCCAGAATAAGGATCTTCGGCTTGCGCAGGATCGCACGGGCAATGCACAGGCGCTGCTTCTGCCCGCCGGAAACATTGGTGCCGCCCTGCTCGATATAGGTATCATACCCATCGGGGAAGGTGCGGATAAAGTCATCGGCCTGCGCCAGACGACAGGCGTGTACCAGCTCCTCGTCGGTCGCGTCGGGGTTGCCCCAGCGCAGGTTCTCCTTTATCGTCCCGCTGAACAAGGTATTCTTCTGCAATACCATCGCCACATTGTGCCGAAGTGTTTGCAGGTCATAGTTCCGCACATCCACGCCGCCTACCTTTACACAGCCGCCAGTCACATCGTACAGACGGGGGATGAGCTGCACTAGGCTGCTTTTGGAAGATCCGGTGCCGCCGATAATACCAACCGTCTGTCCAGAGGGGATAATCAGGTCAATGTCATCCAGCACCGTTTTATCGGGACGCTTGGCATAGCTGAAGCTCACATCAGTGAATTCCACACTGCCGTCTTTGACCTCGTACACAGGGTTATCACAGTTGGTGATATCACTTTCCTCATCCAGCACTTCCACAATACGCTCGGCAGAGGCACGGGACATGGTGATCATGACAAATACCATCGAAAGCATCATCAGACTGGAAAGGATCTGCATGATGTAGGTAAAGAAACTCATTAGGTTTCCGGTGGACATATTTCCAATGACGATCTGTTTGGCACCCAGCCAGGAGACCAAAATCATACAGGCATACACACAGCCTTGCATCAGTGGGGAGTTGAGGGCCAAGATGCGCTCGGCAAGTGAAAAATCCTTATAAATGGTGCCGGAGATGGTATCAAACTTTTCGATCTCGTGGTCCTCGCGCACAAAGTTTTTTACCACACGGATACCGGAAAGATTCTCCTGCACTACGCCATTCAGTCTGTCATAGGTCTTAAAGACCCGTTCAAACACGGGGTGAACATGTTTGATGATAAGGTAAAGCCCCACACCAAGGATGGGAATGACGGCCAGGAAAATGAGAGAAATATCGTGATTGATGCGAAAGGACATGACCATGGCGAAGATGAGCATGGCAGGGCAGCGGATAAGGGTACGAATGATCATCATAAAAGCATTCTGCACATTGCTCACATCGGTAGTCAGACGGGTGACCAGACCAGCGCTGCTGAATTTATCAATATTGGAGAAGGAGTATACCTGCAGATGATGAAACATATCATGCCGCAGATTGCGGGCAAAGCCTGCCGTGGCGCGTGCACAGCTCCGGCCGCTCAGTGCACCAAAAGTAAGCGCTACCAGTGCAAAACCCACTAGAATGGCACCATATCGCAGGATCATGCTCATGTTGCCGGCTTCTATGCCCTTATCAATTAGGCCAGCCATTACAAAGGGGATGGCCACATCCAAAAGCGATTCCACTAGCACATAAAGAGGGGAGAGAATCGCGTCTTTTTTATATTCCCGTATGCATTGGGACAGTCGTTTAATCAATGGTTCGTTCCTCCTTACCAGGGGTCAAGTTTTCTATCACTTTATCTAGCAGGACATAAAGGGTCTTCAACTCTTCGCCGGTTAATCCGGCAGTCGCTTTCTGCTCTACCCGCAGGATATCCTGCTGCATTTGCGCCAGCTGTTCTATGGCGATCGGTGTTAGGACCAGTCGTTTAAGGCGGGCATCGTCCTCCACGGGTTCCCGCACGATCAATCCGTCCCGCACCATAATCTGCAATATGCCGGTTGCGGTGCTGCGCCGGATATGAAATGCTGACTCCAAGTCCTTTTGAAAGACTGGCTGGTCCTCGTGTACTTCTAAATAACCCAAAAACATTTTCTGCATCATGGTTCCGGGGTGGACTGTATCACGATTGGTGCCCAATTCTTGGTGAATCAAGTTGGAGATTCCTTTAATCTTCATGCATATAGACGGGCGCTTTATCTTCATATTGGCTCCTCTCTATCTTGTTAGGATGCTAACAATTATAGCGCAGTTATATAGTCATTGCAATCGTCAAACTTTACAAGATTAAAGCTAAGATGAAAACAATTTATGAACGGAGTGGGCGGGCATATTTCACATCTTTTGCGGATAAATCTCTGTTACTCTGCGCCTATCATTTTTCCCCACGGTATGGTACAATTAAACTGTATTTTTATAAGGAGGAGCACACAGTGAAAAAACAATTGCTTTTCCGCCGTTTTCCGGCGGTTCTATTGGCTCTGCTGACGGTACTGATGCTGGCGCTGCTGCCTGCCTGCGGCGGTATGACAACCCGGCCGATGGGAGAAGATGACCCGCTGGTGCAGGAAAACGGCACGCTGCTGGTTGAGGATGGCTCCTATTCCACGCCGGAGAAGGTGGCAGAATACCTGCATTTTTATGGCCATCTGCCGCAGAACTATTTAACCAAGCAGGAAGCGAAAGCACTGGGGTGGGCTGCTTCCCAGGGGAACCTGTGGGAAGTAGCCGAAGGAAAATCCGTTGGCGGTGATCGCTTTGGCAACCGCGAGGGTCTGTTGCCGGAAGCTGATGGACGCACCTGGTACGAGTGTGATGTGAACTATATGGGCGGCTTCCGCGGGGCGGAGCGGCTGCTCTATTCCAGTGATGGACTGATCTACTATACCGATGATCATTATGCGAGCTTTACCCTGGTTTATGGCGAGGAGGAAACACCATGAGAGAAGTTTATCTAGAGGGCCGGCTGATGACCGACCGTGCCGCGGCGCATGCAGAGATCAAGGATAAGCTATCCTTGCCGGAGTATTATGGTGCCAATTTGGATGCTCTGTGGGATTGTCTAACCGAAATAGGGGAGGAGACAGTTATTACAGTGTGCCATCCCGGTGCGATGCTTTCTGCCCTGCGGGAATATGGCTGCCGTTTGCTGATGACATTTTTTGAGGCAGAAAAAGAAAACCCTGTTCTACACATTATCATTGGGACCCACACCGCCCACCGAGAGGAGGAAACCGAATGAGCGCTGTTCATTTTCCAAAAGATTTCGCTCTTGGGGCTGCTTCCGCTGCTACCCAAATTGATGGCGACTGCAAGGAAAGCAACTGGTATGAGTGGTACAAAAATGGAAAGATAAAGGATAACAGCGATCCCAATATCGCAACTGACCATCGCGGCCATTTGGAGGAAGATACCCGCCTAATGGCGGAGATGGGGATTCGCCACTACCGCTTTGGGCTGGAGTGGGCCCGGCTGGAGCCGCAGGAGGGCCAGTTTTCGCAGGAAGAGATTGAAAAGGTGCGAGAGGAAATTACGCTGCTGCACCAAAATGGCATTCATGTGCTGCTTACCCTGCATCATTTCTCCAATCCTCTGTGGTTTGAGCATCAGGGCGGCTTTTTGGGCAAAAATGCCGTAAAGAGGTACCTTGCCATGGTGGAATTTGCTGTGCGCCACCTTGGTGATCTGGTGGATGAATATGTTACCATCAATGAACCAAATGTCTATGCAGTCTGCGGTTATTTGGGGGCAGGCTTCCCCCCTGGGGAATTCAATATCTCCCATGCTCTGCGGGTAATGAAGGTGATGGGCGAATGCCACCGTCGGGCTTACCGGTTAATTCATAATATCCATGAAGAACTGGGCTGTGCCGAACCCAAGGTTGGCCTAGCCATGCATATGCGCGCCTTTGTGCCGTACAATGCGAAAAATTTGTGGCATCGCATTGCTTGCCGCATTTCGGAATACAACTTCCAGACTAAGTTGAACAAGACCTATATGCTGGGCCCCGAGGGCCCCTACGCCGATTTTTTTGGCCTCAATTATTATGCTCGTACTGCTACCTCCGGCTTGGGGGATGGTACTTTGCCGAATGTTCCGGTGAATGATCTAGGCTGGGAGATCTACCCGGCCGGCATTGTGGAGTGCTGCCAAAAACTCCACGCCCTTCTGCCGGAATTGCCCATTTACATCACCGAAAACGGTACGGCCGATAATAATGATGCGTTCCGCCGTCGTTATCTTTATGAGCATCTCAAGGTTCTTTCGGAAAGTGGTCTGCCCGTCACCCGCTATTACCACTGGTGCTTTGTGGATAACTTCGAATGGCTGGAGGGCTTTACTGCCCGCTTTGGTCTTGTGCATTTCGATACCGATACTCATGCCCGCACCATCAAAAAGAGCGGAGAGTTCTATGCCCGTATGATTGCAGAGCATGGTATCACCGGAGAAATGGCGGCAGAGGTGGAAAAGGAGGTCTATCCCAATGGCTGATACCCCTTGGTGGAAGCAAAAAGTTATTTATCAGATCTATCCCATGAGCTTTTGCGATAGCAATGGTGATGGTATTGGCGACCTACCGGGTATCATTTCCCGGCTGGATTATCTGCAAAAGCTCGGTGTCGGCGCCCTGTGGCTTTCACCGGTCTATCCCTCACCCAATAAGGATAACGGCTATGATATCAGCGATTACTGCAATATCCACCCCAATTATGGTACGCTGCAGGATATGGATACCCTCATTGCAGAAGCAAAAAAGCGGGACATCCGCATTATTATGGATCTTGTTATCAACCACACCAGCGATCAGCATGAATGGTTCCAGAAGAGCCGCCGCCGCATAGAACCCTACACCGATTATTACATCTGGCGGAAAGGGGAAAAGGGCAAAAAGCCCACCAACTGGGGTAATTTCTTCGGTGGAGATTGCTGGGAGTACGATGACCTGCGTGGGGAATATTATCTTCATCTTTTCGCTAAGGAACAGCCTGACCTCAACTATCACAATGAAGCAGTCATCGAAGCGATTGAAGAAGCCATGCATTTTTGGCTGGAGCGGGGTGTGGCAGGCTTCCGTTGCGATGTCATCAATATCATCTACAAGGAAGCCATCAAAAACGGTAAGTGGCGCCCTGCCCTCACCGGAAGCGAGTATTATCTCTCCACCCCCGGCTGCCATCGGGTGCTGCACCGTCTCCATGAAGATGTGCTCGCCAAGTATGATGCCTTTACGGTAGGGGAGACGGTTTTTGTTACGCCTAAAATGGCGGATGACCTAGTCAATCCCGCCCGTGGGGAACTTTCCACGGTATTTGCCTTTGAGCACATGGAAACCGACTGTTATAAAATCAAATGGTTTCTGCGCCGTTTTAGTCCGGATCGATTCTTTGCCTGCTTGACCAAGTGGCAGAAGGCTCTGCCGTGGAATACCGTCTACCTCGAAAATCACGATCAGCCCCGCTCTGTCTCCCGCTACGGCAACGATACCAAGTACCACGATGAAAGCGCTAAGGCGCTGGCAACACTGGTGCTTACCCTGCGGGGAACGCCCTTTTTGTATGAGGGGCAGGAGATCGGCATGACCAATTTTGATTTTCCAGATATGCAGAAGGTGCGCGATGTCGAATCCATCAATATCTGGAACATCGGCAAGCGGCTGCACCTGCCGCGCTCACTGCGCTGGCGCATGATAAAGACCAAAAGCCGCGATAATGCCCGCACCCCCATGCAGTGGAATGACAGCCCCAATGCGGGCTTTACTACCGGTACGCCGTGGCTTTCGGTCAATGGCAATTATCCCCGTATCAATGTAGCAGAGCAGGAGAATGCGCCAAACTCTGTTTTAGCGTATTACCGGCAGTTGATTGCTTTCCGTAATGGCAGTGAGATTCTACAAGCAGGTGATTTTTCCGAATTATACCGCAAGGATGGAGTTTATGCCTATCGCCGCAGTCTAAATGTCGAAAGCCTTATTGTTGTTATCAGCCTTTCTACAAAGGAACGACCCAATCCCGTTTCAGGCACCGTTGTCCTTTCCAACTACGGTCGGCAGGAAAGTCCCGCCTGCCTTTCTCCTTATGAAGCACTCATTCTGCGGGAGGTGTAGGCTATGAGACATATCACTCAGCAGGAAAATACCTTTCTGCTTTCCACCGCTCATGCTGCTATGCTGCTTCAAATTACAAAGTACGGTCATGTGGAACTGCTGCATTACGGCATGCCGGTATCCATAGAAGACGCCGCGGCCTTGGCAGCCCGCCGTACTATGCCCTATGGCAGCCAGGTGATGTATACCGAAGAAGACCCCACCTACTGCCTCGATAATATTCCTCTTCTCTGGTCGGGGGTTGGCAAAGGCGATTTTCGCATTTCTCCCATTGAACTGGAATTGCCGGACGGCACCCTTACCACTGATTTCGTCTATGAGGATTGTACCCTCCGTGCAGGGACGCTGCCCGCTGTGGGGTTGCCTGCTGCCTACGATGAAAGCGGTGAAGCGGAAACGCTGGTGCTTTCCCTCAGGGAAAAGAAATTTGCCCTGCGGCTGGAGCTCATTTTCACCGTGTTCCCTGCGGCAGATGCCATCACCCGCCGCACTGTTCTTTACAATGACGAAACTGTTCCAATTACTGTTCGCAGCCTGATGAGTCAGCAGATCGATCTCCCACAGCTGAAGTATGAGATGCTTACCCTTGATGGTGACTGGATCAGCGAAGCGCATGTGCATACCCGGTCGGTGCAGCCGGGGCGGCTGGTCAATGAAAGCACCACCGGCTTTTCCTCCAACCGGCACAATCCCGGCGTGATCCTACTGGAACAGGGAACAGGAGAGAATGCCGGTCTTGCCTATGGCTTTAATCTGCTGTACAGCGGCAGCCATTACACTGCTGTGGAGCGCTCTCCGCGTGACTTTGTCAGGATTATCTCCGGTATCCAGCCGCAGGGCTTCTGCTGGCGGCTTCCCGCAGGGGAAATTTTCCGTGCACCGGGAGCAGTGATGACTTTTTCCAATGAGGGCCTGAATGGCCTTAGCGGCAATTTTCATCGCTTTGTACGGCAGCATATCCTGCGTGGAAATTGGAAGGAAAAACCTCGTCCGGTCTTGCTTAATAACTGGGAGGCGTACTTCTTTGATTTTACCGAAGCGAAATTGCTTTCCCTCGCCAAACAGGCCAAAGCGGTCGGCGTCGAGCTGTTTGTTTTGGATGATGGCTGGTTTGGTGAGCGAAACAGCGATACAGCGGGTCTTGGCGATTATACCGTCAACCGCAAAAAACTCCCCGGTGGTATCGAAGGCCTGGCGCGGAAGATCACAGCGATGGGGCTTCGTTTTGGCCTTTGGTTTGAACCGGAGTCTATCAATCAGGATAGTGATTTATACCGCGCTCATCCGGAGTGGGCCTTACAGCAGCCGGGACGGCAGCCCTCTATGGGACGGCACCAGCTCCTGCTTGATCTTACCCGTCCTGAGGTGCGGGATTATATCGTTCACCACATTACCCATCTTTTGGACCATTGCCCCATCACCTATGTCAAGTGGGATATGAACCGCCACATGAGCGATCTTTATTCCGCTGTCACGGCGGGCGGGGAGCTGCCCCACCGCTATATGCTGGGGCTTTACGAGGTACTGGAACGCATCTTTACCCCTCGCCCCCATATCCTTTTGGAGACCTGCTCCTCCGGGGGTAACCGTTTTGATCTTGGTATGCTGTGCTACTCGCCGCAGATTTGGTCGAGTGATGATACCGACCCGATTGAGCGTCTTTCCATTCAGAAAGGGCTCAGCTATTTCTACCCGCCCTGCACCATGGGCGCCCATGTTTCACAGTCGCCCCATCAGCAGACTCTAAGACAGACACCGCTTTCCACCCGTTTCAATGTCGCTGCCTTCGGTGTTCTGGGATATGAATTGGATCTGGGCGAGCTTTCCCCGCAGGAGAAAAAGCAGGTCGCCGCGCAGATAGAATGGTACAAAAAATACCGCCCCACCCTGCAATACGGCGATTTCTTCCGTGTTCCCACTCGTCGTCAGGGGCTTGTCAGTTGGGCGGCGGTCGCACCGGATAAGAAACAGGCTGCTGTCCTGCTGGCGCAGCGGCTTTGTACGGCGGCTCCTCCAGCGGACTATCTCACGGTTCCGGGGTTGAAGCCGGAGGCCAGATACCGTGTTACTGCCGTACCGCAGCAGGTGGCGGTTGCTCGGTTCGGCGGCTTGGTCAAGCACATTGCCCCGGTCAAGCTTTCCACCGATGGCCTGGTGCTGCGCACGTTCAATCGTCACTACGCCCTGCCGGATGGCAGCTTCACCGCCATGGCTTCCGGTGCGGCATTGGCCAGCGGTATTCCGCTCAATGATCAGTTTCTTGGAACAGGCTACCATAAAGATCTGCGCCTTTGGGGGGATTTTGGTTCCCAGCTATATCTCGTCGAGCAACTCGGCGAAAATGAGGAGGATAACACCAAATGAATAAACTGGATAGAAGAAATATGATTTTCTTCGGACTTGGTACCATTGGGCGGGATATGTTCTATGCCTTTGAAGCTAATGCCCTCATTTACTACCTTTCCAATGTTCTCAGCCTGCCGTTAGGCGTCTTTTTGGCTACCAGCATGGTTTTTACTGTGCTGCGTGTCTTTGATGCTCTGAACGACCCGCTGATGGGTCTGCTGGTGGATAATACCCGCTCCCGTCACGGACGCTTTAAGCCCCCGATGGCGCTGGGGGCCTTGGCGGGCGGTGCTTGCTACCTTGTCCTTTTTGCCGATTTTGGTTTGCGGGATTATTGGTTTGTGGCGGTGTTTGCCATTGCCTATATTTTGTGGGATATTTTCTATGGCCTCAATGATATTGCATACTGGTCCATGCTGCCCTCCCTTTCGGTAGAGCAGAAGACCCGTGAAAAGATGGGCGCCTTTGCCCGCATCTGCGCCAATATCGGTATGTTTTCCATCATGGTCGGCTGGGAGCCCATTACCTCCGGTATGGGCAATACCCCCAAGGCGTGGTTTACCGTGGCACTCGCCGTTACCATTCTCATGCTGCTGTTCCAGATCTTCACACTGTTCGGTGTCAGGGAACGCAAGGATATGTTCCGGCGCGAGGAGGAAAAAACCACCCTGCGTGGCATGTGGGAAGTCCTCACCAAAAACGATCAGCTCCTGTGGACCACCCTTGCCATGTCACTCTTTAACATCGGCTACATGAGTACCACTACTATGGCCATTTACTACATGCAGTATGTTTACGGCAATAAGGATATGTACGCGGTGCTGGCGGCGGTTGTCGGCGTAGCACAGCTGCTGGCCTTGGTCATCTTCCAGTCTTTCTCCAAGCGGATGCCGCGCGAGAAGTTGTATCTTTTGGCTACTATCCTTGTTATGATCGGCTATGCCATCTTCTTCTTTGCTGAGGTCAGCATTATCCTCATCGCTGTGGGCGCTTTGTTTATCTTTATCGGTCAGGCGTTCATTCAGCTGCTTATGCTCATGTTCCTGGAGGACACCATCGAGTACGGCCAGTGGAAAAATGGCAAGCGCAGTGAGAGCATTACCCTCTCGGTGCAGCCACTCATCAATAAGATTGGCGGCGCTGTTTCTATGGGCATTACCAGTCTGATGTTGGTCTGGTCTGGTATTAAGGTCGGCGAGACTGCGGCGGAGAGTATCTCGGCGAGCGGCCAGTTCACCGTCAAGCTTATGATGATCGTTCTGCCTGTGGTGTTCATTCTGGCAGGTTATATCATCTATCGCTGCAAGTTTAAGATCAATAAGGAAATGTATGACCGAATTATCAGTGACCTGCGGGTGCGTGGCGAACTGCACGCCGAACCGGCAGATGTCGTTGAAGTGACAGAAACAGTCGAAGTAAAAATCACTAAGGAATAAAAATAAAATAAAAAACGGCTCCTTACCCATCGCAGGGCAGGGAGCCACTTTTCTGTTTTCCTACTTCGTTCCGACGGCGGCAAAAATCGGTTCCGGCTGTGTCGCTTCCCTCAACAGGCGCCAGCCCGCCTTTCGTCGGGCGCTAGCCTGTTTTCGGTGGCTCATTGCCGTCTCCCGCTTTTTCCTCGCCGCCTTACTTTCACTCCGCCACGATCCCCTCAGTGTCCACCGCAAGCTCCATGATATTCCAGCGGTGTTCTAAGCGTTTGCATTTCTCAGCAAATTGGGCAGCAAAGCTTGCTTCATCGGTCAGTGCCAGTAGGGTAGGGCCTGCCCCGCTGATGCAGAAGGCGATCGCCCCGCATTGCTCCGCCGCCGCTTTTACTTTGTTGTATTCCGGGATCAGTTTCTCACGGTAGGGCTGGTGCAGACGGTCACGCAGCG
>ULXW01018495.1_pt1 | contig 24443 bp, 26 predicted proteins | sample 1961661 | NCBI WGS metagenome assembly ULXW01 (sample SAMEA4835849, study PRJEB28245) | human gut metagenome | biome: gut microbiome; material: fecal sample | place: Denmark | collected 2008 | reverse complement strand
AGGGCTCCTGAATCGGGAACCTTCACCCGGAGCCACAGGCTTCCAAATCAAGAAGGAGGTACACACATGAAGTTCATCGACCTGAACGACGACCGCGTTTACACCATTGCCGACCTGAAAAAGGACTGGCAGGAGTTCCGGGCAGAAGACCCGGAGAACCATGCCGACCGCTTCAAAATCGAGTTCTTTGAAATCCTGATGGCGACCATCAACGGACGGAACGATCTGGAAATCATCGGCATGACACACCGGGAAATCAGCAGCCTGACCCTTCGCCTGCGGGCACAGCTTTTGAATTAAGCTGGGCTGCAGGCACACAAACGTATTGACTTCGCCGGGCGGCAGAGGGAAACTGAACCTGCCCGGCGCGGGAGCTTTGAAATCAAGGAGGACACAGCATGAAGTACATCGCATACGGCTCAAACATGGTTCAGGAACAGATGGCATTCCGCTGTCCGGATGCTAGGCTCATCGGCACCGGGTACATCGCCGGAGCCCGGCTGGAGTTTTACCTCCACGCCACCGTCGAAAAGACAGGAGACCAGCGCAACCGGGTGCCCGTTGCCGTCTGGGAAATCAACGACCACGACGAACGGAGCCTTGACCGCTACGAAGGATTCCCCAGCTACTACATCAAGGAACGGTGGCCCGTGCACATGTCGGACGGCTCTCAAATCGAAGGCATGATTTACATCATGAAGATGATTCGCCAGTCGCCGCCCCACAGCGCCTACTACAAGGGCATCGAGGACGCCTACCGGAAGCTCGGCCTGCGCTCTCAAATCAACACCATCCTGAAGCCCGCGCTGGAGAGAAGCCTGCAGCGGGGCACACACTGGTAAGACAACACCTGGACAATATCTGCCGCAGAGACACACGAATACAGCCGCTTTCCAATCCGGAAGGCGGCTTTCATCGTCTCTGGGCGGCTTTCAAATCCGCGCCGTGTTTGGCTCACGTTCGCGCCGTTTCGCCCGGTCGGGTTCTTCCTCGGCCCTTGCCGCCAAGCCTGCGACAGAGGCCAACGTGGCGGCGACGCGGGCAAAAGGAAAAGCGGCCAGCGCTTGGCTGCACCGCTTTCAAATCCGCAGGGGCTTACTTTGCTTTGGTCAGGTGGTCTGCGGCGACTTCCACCGCGTCATTGTTCTGACGGAACCGGATCACGATCTCACCATCGGCCACCGTGTACAGCGCCTGGAAAGGCTCGTCCCAGATCTGTGTCAGGCCGGGGCATTCCTTCATCGCCGCGATCCGGAGGGCTTTGAAATCTGTGCCCGCCTTCCACTGCTGGAAGATCCGGATCAGGCGCGGCACATGCTCGGCCTTGATGGTCTTCAGCGCTTCCTCGCCGGGCACCGCTTTGAAATCCGCTGTGGCTTCACCCTCTCTGAACTGTGCCCAGCACTCCAGTGGGAGCGGGTTCTGCATGAAGTCCAGCATCGCTTCCGCTGTGCCGCAGTCGTCGCACACATAGATGCCGTCGGCATGTCGGCTCAGCGCGTTTGTGTGCAGATCCGGCTTCATGGTGTCCCGTCCACATCGCGGGCAGGGCATCTTCTCTCCGGCTTCCTGCCGGGCTTTCAAATCCAGCAGGGCTTCCTGAATGGTCTTACTCATTGGTGTTCGCCTCCTCAACCATGACCTCCAGCACCGCCGCTTCCTGCTCGGCCAGCCTGCGCTCCCGCCGGATGGCGGTGTACTTTTCCTTGTGGGCCTGCATCTTGTCGCCGCTCCCGAAGGCACAGTAGCCTTTCAGGTGGCCCAGCAGGATTTTCCGCTCGGCTTTGAAATCCGCGCCGTGGTATCCCAGCCGCTGGAGCCAGACGTGCGCGAGGTACTTCTCGTTCTGGTCGTCCGGTTCCACCCGCTCCGGGAAAACCCGTGTGGCCTTCATCCCCGCGTCGTAAATCCGGTTCAGCAGGTTGGCGTAGGTTGTCCAGCGCTCCGGCTGTGTCTCGTCAAAGGGAAACGTCATGCTGACCTTTCCGTCCCGGAAATCGAATCCGGTCAGTTCGGCCACCGCTCTGGAATCGTCCAGCAGGCTGGTGAGATCCTCCAGGGTTTCCGGTGTGCTTTCCTGCAGCCTGTCGATCAGGATGTCAGGAATGTTCAGGCAGTCGCTGTCGGTCATGCGGTTGATCAGGGTCTGGCGGCTGTGAAGCATGAAGATCAGGTTCTTCAGCTGTGTCACCGCAGCGTTCCGCGCCGGAATCGAAATGTCCATCTGGGTGATGGGCTCCGCTTCTGAATCGGCAGGCGCTTCCTCGTCCGGCTGTGCTTCGGTGACGGCTTCCTGATCGGCGGCGGGCTCGTCGTTGACGTATCCGTTCCTCCGTAGGAAATCCTGCAGGGCTCCGAAATCCTCTCCGATGATGTTTCCGTCGTGATCAACGGTGAAGTCACCAATCTGGTAGCCGTAGGAAGGAAGGCCCAGGTAGCGGGCAGTCGTGCCCAGTTCCTCGGCGATGGCCTTGGCCAGTGCCTTGCGGTCGGTCGTGTTCGTCGTAATGGTCATGAGAAAAACCTCCTTTGCGTTTTTTGCATGCCATTACTCACTCTGAATGCCCATAAAGTCAACGGGCTGTGGGCACACAATGCAAATAATCATTCTTCCCACGGCATCCACTGGTGCCAGAAGTGCCCCAGGGTCGCTGTGTTGTTGTAATTCACATCCCGCAGGCCCAGGGAAGAAATGATTCCGGCAGGCGTCAGGTCGTAGTGCTTACGAATCCAGCCGACCAAATACGCGGCAGGCACCTTCCCCGTATGGAAGGTGTTCACGTACACACTGACCGGCTCTTCAATGCCGATGGCATAGGCAAGCTGCACCTCACAGCGCCGGGCAAAACCGTGCCGCAGGATATCCTTGGCAATCTTCCGGGCCATGTACGCGCCGCTCCGGTCAACTTTCGTCGGGTCTTTCCCGGAGAAAGCGCCGCCGCCGTGCCTGCAGGCACCGCCATAGGTGTCGCACATGATCTTCCGTCCCGTGACGCCTGTGTCGGCAAAGCTGCCTCCGGTTACAAATCGCCCGGTGGGATTCACCAGCACACGGAAATCCTTATTCAGGTGATGTGCATCCGCGACGTTTTCCATGATCCGCTTGCAGAGGTGAAGCACATCATCCGGTTCCACATCTTCTTTATGCTGTGTGCTGATCAGGAAGGTGTCGATGCGGCGGCGACGGTAATCGTATGTCACCTGTGCTTTTGCATCAGGCAGCAGGGCCGAATGCCGTCTGGTCTGCAGGCTGTCGATGGCTTCCGTCGCCAGCACGAAGGGCAGAGGGAGCATTTTCCCGGTTTCCTTCGTGGCGTAGCCGAACATCATGCCCTGATCGCCAGCGCCCTTCTTGTCTACACCCAGGGCAATGTCCCCGGACTGCTTTGAAATCTGTGTCTCTACCTGGACGGTATCGTACAGATCCGGCTGGGCACTGAGAAGCACATCCCGCACCAGGTACTTGATGTTAGGTTCGTGCTTGGAGGTAATCTCTCCGGCCACATACACGTGCTCGTCCTTAATCATGGCCTCAACCGCCACACGGCTGTTGCGGTCGTGCTTTAGGCAGTCGGTCACGATGGCGTCGCTGATCTGGTCGCAAATCTTGTCTGGGTGCCCGGCGGACACCTGCTCGCTGGTGAAAAGCATGCGCTTCAACTCCTTGTCCGGATACGGGAAAAGCCCCGCCGGGTGTGTCCCTGCGAGGCTCTCTCGATCCTGTTCTGCTGAGTATATCATATCATAAGGGGCCTACTGGAAAACAGTGGAATTCACTGTAATTTGCTATCCAATTTCGGCACCCGTACCGCCTGAAGCGCTCTGGAATGAACCTTGTACACGTTGCTTTCAGAACAGTGCATCTTGCAGGCGATGTCCGGCCAGTCCTTGAAGCACAGGTACCGCAGTTCCAGCAGGGTCTGGAGTTCCGGGTCGTCCACCGCCTTGACCACTTCCATGATGTCCCTTTTCAGATCCACCAGCCGATCAATCTCCGCGTTCACCTCGGCCTTCATGTCCACGATCTTGGCGATCACGTCTTCCATCGCATGCACATTCCGGGTACGGCTCACCACGTCGTCGCTCATGACCGATGTGCTCCGGGTAGCGATGTCGTTCAGGGAAGACAGCTGTTCCAGCTTGCTGTTGATCCTGCGGTCGAGCCAGTAAGCCTGGCTCAGATATTCTTTTGCGGTCATTTCACCGCCTCCTTCCTCAATCTTTCAATCAGGTAATCCGGGTCGATGTCTGTCAGGACGGCAAACCAGGAAGAGTGGAAGAAACGCTCCACCTCCATGGCCGTCGCCATTGCCGCTTTGGAATCCGGGTGCCGCCGCAGGGTTTTCAGCGCCGCCCGGTAATCCTTCACAGCCTGTTCGATGATGCCGTTGGCCAGCGCCTGATATCCGGTCATCGCTTCACCTCGGCTTTCACCGCCGCGATCAGCGCCTCCTGAATCCGATCCTTTTCTTCCAGCGCTTTCAGCACTCTGGAATCGACCGTGCCTTTGGTCACGATGTGCGTGACCACAACGGTGCTGGCCTTCTGCCCCTGCCGGAACAGGCGGGCGTTCGTCTGCTGGTACAGTTCCAGTGACCAGATTGGAGAGAACCAGCAAATGGTGTTGCCGCCATCCTGCAGGTTCAGGCCGTGCCCGGTGGATGCCGGGTGCGCCAGTCCGACCTGAATCTGTCCCGCGTTCCACCTTTTGATGGAGGCTTCCGAATCCAGCCGCTCAAAGGGCACACCGATCTGTGTCAGACGCTCCGTAATCCGCTGCAGATCATGCTTGAACCAGTATGCCAGCAGCAGGGGCCTGCCGTTCATGCCCTCGATGATGTCTTCCAGGGCATCCAGCTTTCGGTCGTGGATCTGGATGGTGTTCCCCTCATCCGTATAGATCGCGCCGTTGGACATCTGCAGGAGCTTGCCTGTCAGCACAGCGGCGTTGGCTGCGGTCACTTCACCGTCCGGCAGTGAGAGCACCAGTTCCTGCTTCATGGCATCATACTGTTCCTGTTCGTCGGGAGACATTTCCACCTCATAGGTCGTGGAGATCAGTTCCGGCATCTTCAGGTGCCCGCAGGCTTTCATGCTGATCGTGATGTCTCCGATCCGGCGGTAGATTTCTTCCTCCGCGCCGGGCAGCGGCTTATAGCTGTACACGATGGGGCCGTTCATCCTGTCGGGCTTGAAAAACGCATTCCGGTACTGCCCGATGAAGCGCCCCAGCCGCTGTCCCATATCCAGCACACGGAATTCCGCAAACAAATCCATGAGACCGTTGCTGCTGGGTGTGCCTGTCAGGCCGACGATGCGGCGGACAAAGGGGCGAACCTTCATCAGGCTCCTGAATCGTTTGGACTGCCAGCTTTTGAAGGAGGACAGTTCGTCGATCACCACCATGTCGTAGTCAAAGGGCATCCCGCTTTTCTCAATCAGCCACTGTGTGTTTTCGCGGTTGATCAGGTAGATGTCGGCCTCCCTGCGCAGCGCCGCCATGCGCTCCTGCTGTGTCCCGATGATCACAGACCAGGTCAGCCCGTTCAGGTGATCCCACTTCTGGATCTCGGCGGGCCAGGTGTTTTTCGCCACCCGCAGGGGCGCGATGATCAGCACCTTCCGCACCTCAAATTCCTGATACATCAGCCGCTCAATGGCCGTCAGGGTAATGGAGCTCTTGCCCATGCCCATGTCCAGGAAGATGGCGGCGGTCGGATGTGTCACGATGAAATCCGTAGCAAACCGCTGATACTCATGGGGCACATACTTCATCGCAGCTCCCTCCCTGTAATCACACCGATCTGACCGGCTTCATGGGAGATGGCCATCCGGTTCAGTTCCTTTTCCCGGATCAGCCCGGCCAGCTTCTCGGCGTGTGCGCGGAGCTCCCGAATCACCTGGTGGTAATGCTCGATCCGCTTTTCATAGTAGGTTTCCATCGCGGCCACATCCGCAGTCTGGCTGTCAGCCCCGGCGAGATAATCCTCAAACCACATGCGGGCGTCCGTGCCCATGTACTCGTCTACCAGTTCCAGCATGTGCCGGGGCTCCAGAATCGTTGCGACCTTTTTATCCGTTAGAAGGATTGTCATGCTTGCCTCCGATCTCATCCAGCATGCGCGGGATGGCGGTTATATCGTCCAGGGTGAAGACCTGAAGGCCGAGGCTCCTCAGAAGATTGTGCCGGGATACCTGCAATGGTCTGGGCTTTTCGCCGGGAGCCTTCACCTCCACAAAGCCAACCTTCCCATCAGGTAATAAGACCAGGCGGTCGGGCATTCCATCAAATCCTGGACACACCAGTTTTGGACAGATGCCGCCCCGGTTTTTCACGGCCTTCACCAGTTTCTGTTCCACAGTCTTTTCTCTCATCAAATCGTACCTTTCCGGGCCAGGGTGACGGTCGATGCTGGTCATTTCCAAAAACCCCCTATATAAGATTTTTTCTGAAAATTCCCTATAGAGACTTTTTTAGATATGACCGTCATCGACTGACACCAACCACAGTCATTCTGAAAAAAGTTTCTGATTTGCCCGTCATCGACCGTCACCACTGCCGTGTCCTTATGCGAAATCCTGTCCGGCTTTCAGCTTCAGCCCCAAAACCATCCGACCTTCCTTCAGGCGCTTCCGTTCAAAGCCTGCGCCTTCCAGCGCGGAATAAAAATCCGTCGTGCTGCGCACGTATTCACCGTTTTCGGTACTGAAGGCCCGATACTGCTGGTACAGCGATCCGGATTTTTCCTTCAGCGCCGGGCCGACATCACAGCATTCCTCAAGGAAATGGCCCAGCCAGTCATTGCCCTCACGGTAGGCATTGATGGCATCCTGGACACACTTGGGCGGGTGCAGCTTGAATCCGGCGTCGATGGCTTTCTTCGCACCTTCGATCACCCAGGTCATGATGTAGGGGCTGGCGTTCTCCACCAGGTAATCGGTGTAGTTCTTGATGTCGGTTTTGCCCTGGATCTTCGCGCCGAATGGGATCACAATCAGCCGCCGCCATGTGCCGTCGTCGCTGGCTCCAACCTTCGGCAGGTGGTTGGTGTACAAAACCATCGTGTGCGTGGGCACGTACTTGAACGGGTCTTTGTACTTTTTCTCAGCCTCGATCTCGTCGGTGGAACACAGCTGCTTCACCGTGCTGGTGTTCAGCCGCATGCCTTCCTCCAGTTCAGCGGCAATGATCAGGCGCTTTCCCTTGAGCTCCGCCATTTCCGGTTTCACGTTCCGCTTACAGCCAACCGTCAGCGCGTCGGCGCTCATCATGCCGCTGTAGTTGCCCAGCACCCGGGCCAGTGTGTTCCAGAAGGTGGACTTGCCGTTCGCACCGTCGCCGTAAGAAATGATGAGGGCTTCCGAGAACACCTTGCCGACGACGGCCATGCCCACGATGGTCTGCACATAATCGATCAGTTCCGGGTCGTTGCAGAATACGCGGCTGACGGTATCCAGCCACAGATCCTTTCCGGCATCGCCGGGGGAAGCGTTGGTGCACTTGGTCAGGTAATCCAGCGGATCATGCTCCTGCGCTCCGTCCAGCCCCTGACGCAGATCGTAGGTAGCTTCCGGTGTGTTCAGCAGGTACGGGTTCACATCCAGCTGGTTGATGTCCATCAGTACCAGTGGCTTGGCCTGGTTCAAGCTGGACATGACGTACTTGTAATCGCGGTGCTTCATGACGAAGGCGTAATACTGCAGGGCCGACATGTAGGCCATGAGCAGCTTCAGCTGATCGTCGCCGGACACAGCCTTTGACAGCGCTTTGCCGCCTGCAGCCACATCCTCCTGGGACACACCGCTGTCCAGCAGTGCCTGCTTCGTCGCGGCAACCTGATCCTTCGCGTCCTGCAGCTGCAGGTCGAGAAACTCCATCATGGCCCCAATGGCCATCTGCTTGGATTCCTGCCAGTAAATGCCGTTGTACCGGATGAGATCCGTGCTGTCGGTGAACCGGAGCTCATCGCCATATTCCCGTGCCAGCACCTTGGCTTCGCCGATGTCGGAGTAGTCGCCAGGCTTCAGGCTCATGAATTCCTGGGAGTTGTACTGATCCGGGGGCACATAGCCGTCCTGTTTGCTAATCTTCTTCTCATACCAGCGGACGGCGCTGGCCCAGATCGTCGCGAGCTCTTCGTCATCCAGCGGCGGCTCGCACTTCGCCGCCTCGTCCATGAAAATCTGATGAGCCTTGTCCGTATTGCCGTACCGGATGATGACCCGGCCCGCGAACTTGGACATGGTCTTGTTCCGTGTGCCCGCGATGATGACGTTGCCGACGCGGCCCGTATCGTTCCGCTCCACGGGAGTGCCGATCTCAACCTCGCTGTCAATGGTCAGCCAGCCTTCATGCCAGATGGCGTCACCCACATCCGCGCCAAAGATGAACCGGGCGGCATCCAGAGCGTTGTCATCAAAGAAGGTGTATTTCCGGTAGATGGCTTCCTTGAGCGCCGCGTAGTAATCCGCATCCTGCGTAGGCTCGATCTCAAAGTACACATGGAACTTGGGCCGGGGTGCCTTGCCGTTTTTCTCCAGCATGTGATGCCTGCTGAAGGCGATGGCGTAGCTGATATCCGGCATCATCTCGTCCAGCTTTTCCGGCGTGATCCACTCCGCCGGGTTTTCCGTGTGGTCGTTGTCGCAGTCCATGACGAGAACATTAGACTGCCGAAAGTTCTCCTTGCTGCGGTAGTCGTTGTCATACTCCGCGCATACGTGATCCATCTTGACGGCTTCCTGAAGCTCCTCGGCGCTGGTGACCTCCGCCCTGTTCGGGTAGAGGCAGTTCTTTTCATCGCCGACGATGTTCGCCGTCTGCAAAATCAACTTCATGCCTGTACCTCCAACCTGTGTTTATTCCCGGGTTCCTGAATCGTCGCTTGCCCCATTGGACTCGCTCCTTTCCTGTAATGTGAGGAGCACCCATGCGTCCTCCGCTTCCTTACGGACAGTCGGAGAACGCTTTTTCCGGTTTTGGGGCAGGAAAATTTCGCTTCCTTTTATATGCATGTGTCGCGCCGTGAAATTTGCAGCGGTACCGGAAAAACAGACTGCCCACTGTCCGATAGGGATTGAGGACGACAGGAGGCGGCTTCGAAAAAAAGTTTCAGGAAAACCGGAAAACCACACTCCCGACTGTCCGTAAGGGGACGGAGGGACACAGAGTCCTTCGGAAAGAGAGGTGCTGCAGATGCAGGATGCGATGCGTGAAGAAAAGCCTACCCCGGTGGAGCAGGCGACGGATGAGGAACTATTCGAGGTGCTGATCGCCATCAGCGTGGTGGCAAAGCAGCTGGCAAAGAAAGTCATTCAGAAGGGAGACAACCATGAGCAAAATGAGCGAACTGGCCACGGCGCTTGATGAGATGACCGAGGTCGGAAGAACACTGATCACCTGCGGGGAAAACCTGCTGAAAGCCGCCGCCCATGTGCGGGACTGCTTTACAGAAGATACACCCGCCGCTGCGGAGGAACTCGCGCCGGTGGCCGAGCCTGTGGCAGAGACGCCCGCGCCGAAGGCGTACACGAAGGAAGAAGTCCGGGCCATCCTTGCGGATCTGTCCCAGAACGGCTTCCGCAACGAGGCCAAGGCCCTGGTCAGAAAGTACAGCGACGGCGGGAGCCTGACGGACATTGATCCGGCGAAGTACCCGGATCTGGTCGCGGAAGCGGAGGCGCTCCATGGCTAAACACGCGCTGCTCTCCGCATCCTCCAGTCACCGCTGGCTGGAATGCCCGCCCAGCGCAAAGCTATGCGCGGCACACCCGGACAGGGCTTCACCTTATGCCCAGCAGGGCACCGATGCACATGAGCTTGCGGCCTATAAGGTGCAGAAGGCGCTGGGCATGAAGGCGCGAGACCCCACGGAGGATCTGGAGTATTTCGATCAGGAGATGGCTGACTGCACGGATGCCTACTGTGCCTTCGTCATGGAACAGCTGGCCGACGCCCGGAAGCACTGCGCTGATCCCATCGTGCTGGTGGAGCAGCGGCTGGATTTCTCCCGGTGGGTGCCGGAGGGATTCGGCACAGGGGACGCCTGCATTGTGGCCGACGATGTGCTCCACGTGATCGATCTGAAATACGGTGTGGGCATCATGGTGGACGCGACACAGAATCCACAGACCATGTGTTATGCCCTGGGCCTGCTGGAGACTTTTGACGGCATCTACGATGTCAGCACCGTGCGGATGACGATCTTCCAACCCCGGCGGGAGAATATCTCCACCTTTGAAATGAGCAAGGCTGATCTGCTGGCCTGGGCCGAGAACGTGCTGGCTCCCACAGCAAAGCTGGCCTTCAACGGCGAGGGTGAGTTCAAAGCCGGAGATCACTGCCAGTTCTGCACAGCGAAGGCCACCTGCCGGAAACGGACAGAGTACAACCTGGAAATGGCCCGGTATGACTTCGAGGTGCCCTCCGAACTCACCGACGACGAGATCGCCGCCATCCTGCCCCGGATCGATGAACTGATCGCATGGGGTGGAGACGTGAAAGAATACGCGCTGCAGCAGGCGGTCTCAGGCACACATTACCCTGGCTTCAAAGTGGTGGAGGGGCGCTCCGTCACCAGGTACACCAATGAGGAAGCTGTAGCCGCCGCAGTCACAGCGGCGGGCGAAGACCCCTATGAACGGAAGCTGCTGGGCCTCACCGCCATGAAGGCGCTTCTGGGCAAGAAACGATTCAACGACATCCTGGGCGGGCTGACATTCAAGCCGCCGGGAAAGCCAACCTTAGTACCAGAGTCGGACAAGCGTCCGGCCATGAACACTGCGAAAAACGATTTTATGGAGGAAAAAGATCATGAGTAAGTTTGTCAATCCCACCAAGGTTATCACCGGCCCCAACACCCGCTGGTCTTATGCGAACGTCTGGGAGGCCAAGTCCATCAACGGTTCCACCCCCAAGTTCTCCGTCTCCCTGATCATCCCGAAGACCGACACGGCCACCATCGAGAAGATCAACCGGGCCATCAAGGCCGCGTATGAGGAAGGCCAGAGCAAGCTGCGCGGCAACAGCAAGTTTGTCCCTGATCTGGAGAGCTTGAAGCTGCCGCTGCGTGACGGCGACAAGGAGCGCAAGGGCGATCCCGCCTATGCCGGGTGCATGTTCATCAACGCCAACAGTAGCACTGCGCCGGGAATTGTGGATGCTGACTGCAACCCCATCCTGGATCGCTCCGAGGTGTACTCCGGCGTCTATGGCAGGGCCAGCATCAACCTGTACGCCTTCAACAGCAACGGCAACAAGGGCATCGCCTGCGGGCTGAACAACCTGCAGAAGATCCGGGACGGCGAGCCCATGGGAAGCCGCAGCCGCGCCGAGGACGATTTCGCCACTGACGACGATGAGGACTTCCTGTCCTGAGACAAAAAAAGCCGGGCAGCGGAGTGATGAGCTCCGTTGCCCGGCATGAAAGGAATGATGACAATGATCACATATGAATCTATGAAGATGTTCCTGGTGACCTTCGCCTTTGAGGCCCTCGTTATCCTGATCGCTGTTGCGTTCATCTATAACATCTACAGCGCCGTGCGCGGTATCGTCAGAATGGTGAAGCGCCACAGGGATAAGCAGAAAGCACTGGACAAAATCATCGAGCAGGCATAACGACAAGGCGGCATCGGCAGGACTGGTGCCGCCTTTTTTCAGGAGGACACATGATCGAATATCTCTCCATTGACCTGGAAACGAAATCAGGCACCGATCTTTCCAAGAGCGGTGTGTACAGATATACGGAAGACCCCGAGTTTGAAATCCTGCTGTTCGGCTATTCCGTCAACGGCGGCGAAGTGTCCGTCATCGATGTGGCCTGCGGGGAGCAGATCCCGGAGGATGTGCTGAGGGCCATCGTGGACGAGTCTGTGACCAAATGGGCGTTCAATGCGGCGTTTGAGCGGATTTGTCTGTCGGCGTGGCTGCGGAAGAACCGGCCCGATCTGTTCTGCAGCTACAGCATCCCGGAGGACAGCGTCGGCAACTATCTGAACCCGGCATCGTGGAAATGCTCCCTGATCTGGTCGGCATACATTGGCCTGCCACTGTCGCTGGAGGGCGTCGGCGCTGTGCTGAAGCTGCAGGATCAGAAGATGACAGAGGGCAAGGCGCTGATCAAATACTTCTCCGTGCCCTGTAAGCCGACGAAGGTCAACGGAGGCAGGATCTGGAATCGCCCGCAGCATGCGCCAGACAAGTGGGCCACCTTCAAGGCGTACAACAAGCGCGATGTGGAGGTGGAGATGTCTATCCAGAAGGTGCTGGCCAAGTTTCCGGTTCCGGATTCCGTCTGGGAGGAATATCACCTGTCCGAGCAGATCAACGACAGAGGCATCGGCCTGGATCGGCAGATGGTCGAGCAGGCCATCCAGTTGGATGCCCAGTCCCGCGATGAGCTTTCCGCTGAAATGCAGAAGCTGACACAGTTAGAGAATCCGAATTCTGTGGCTCAGATGAAGCAGTGGCTGGCGGATCATGGGGTGGAGGTGGATTCCCTGGACAAGAAAGCCGTGAAGGAACTGCTGAAGACCGCGCCGCCGGAACTGGCCCAGGCGCTGGAGCTTCGTCAGCAGCTTGCCCGGTCGAGCGTGAAAAAGTACATCGCCATGGAAAACTGTGTATGTGCTGACGGACGCTGCCGTGGCATGTTCCAGTTCTACGGGGCCAATCGCTCCGGGCGCTGGGCTGGCAGGCTGATTCAGTTGCAGAATTTGCCGCAGAACCACATTCCGGATCTGGCCTCCGCCCGCAGCCTGGTGAAGGACGGAGACTATGAGATGCTCCGGCTACTATATGAGGATGTGCCTGACACGCTCAGTCAGCTGATCCGGACGGCCTTCGTGCCGAAACCCGGATACAAGTTTATCGTCAGTGACTTCAGTGCCATCGAGGCAAGGGTGATCGCCCATCTGGCCGGGGAAGCATGGAGAACAGAGGTTTTCCGCAACAACGGCGATATTTATTGTGCGTCGGCGTCGGCAATGTTTGGTGTGCCCGTTGAAAAGCATGGCGTGAACGGCCATCTCCGGCAAAAAGGCAAAATCGCCGAATTGGCTCTTGGCTATGGCGGCAGCGTCGGCGCTCTGAAAGCGATGGGCGCTCTGGACATGGGGCTGAAAGAGGAGGAACTCCAGCCGCTGGTGTCCGCGTGGCGGCAGTCCAATCCGAATATCGTCGCCTTCTGGTGGGATGTGGATGATGCCGTAAAAACGGCGATCCGCATGCGGACGGCTACAGAAACACACGGCATCCGGTTCGTTTACCAGAGCGCCATGCTGTTCATTCAGCTTCCGTCCGGCAGGCGGCTGGCCTATGTGAAACCGAAGATCGGCGAGAATAAATTCGGCGGCGAATCCGTTACCTACGAGGGCGTCGGCGCGACGAAAAAATGGGAGCGGATTGAAAGTTACGGCCCGAAATTCGTGGAAAACATCGTGCAGGCAATCAGCAGGGACATCCTGTGTTACGCCATGCGGACACTGAGCCACTGCTTCATCTGCGGGCACATCCATGACGAGCTTATCATCGAAGCGAGCCAGGGTGTGGATCTGCAGGCGATCTGTGAGCAGATGGGCCGGGTGCCACCATGGCTTCCGGGAGCCGTGCTGCGGGCCGACGGGTATGAGACAGAATGGTACCGGAAGGATTGAAAAAAGCGCTCACCGACGATGGTGGGCGCTTTCATAACTTATGCTAAAACAGAAAACCCATGCTCAAAGAATTCTGAATTCATAGGAATGATATCCGGTTTAACTTCACCTTCAAAGGCTACCAGAATAAGATCTTCAAGGATTCCTACAACGCATCCTACACGTTTTTTGACTGTATCATATATTTTTGAGCCAAAATAGATGCCATAAGGGAAGCCATAATCTGAAGGAGCACCAATTGCATTAAACTTAACCGATGGTTCTGCAACACGGAGAGATGCTCCGTGCTGCTCGGGCAAATATGTAACAATATTGTTTTGACACGTTGCAGCATCTATGAATTCCTTCCATGCTGGCGCTTCCATCATATCACGCTTACGTACGCAGCAATCAATTAGCTCTACCAGTTTTTGTGGTTTCGCTTCACCGGTAGAAAACATCATCTCGAAGTATCGTTGAAACTGAGCCAGCGTGAATGGAACAATATTAAGCCGTTGCTTTTCATCTCCCTTTGCATACCACACTCCATGACGGAAAGTCTCGGCAGTGTTTGTGTCAATTCTTACAGCAATAAACATTCCATAAACCGGTTTATCATATGAGAGAACAGCATCGGATACATGCCGACGAACAGGTTCACCCTCCATGGCCTCCTGACGGGAAGATGTAGACATGGTGACTTCTGTTAGAATAGTAAAGTCTTCAAACTCACAATAAAGATCTCCCTTACCTCCACCAGCAGCAGACACTGGCATAAAATCCGAATCAAGCCGGAAGCCACGTACCTCGTAGGGCTTATTTTTCATATGATCAATTGCAAGTGCTGCTCGCCAGAGTGTCCATTCAAGATAAGCAGGTGTCTCGTCTTTGGGAACTTCTATGACGTAATCATCGTCATATTCTTTCTTTCCACCACCCTTAATAAGAAGCGTCATATAATCAGAGATCTCCTGCCATTTATTCTTCTGATCAGCAGCATAATTGATTTCATCGGTCTGAGACAGGATTTCTTCCAGACGGCGACGAGCAATGTTGATCTCTGTCGGTGTGGTAAGTGGCAAATCCGAAATATCGAAGACAATATGACGGTCTTTCATCTGGGTTTTGAGGTCTTCAAGGACTTTCCTGGCGATTTCCATATTGTCGGTTGGAAGCGGTGCACCAGTCGTGAGCTTCCGGAACTCTTCAAGCATCGGTGTGGTGCTGGCGGTTGCTTTTGCCATAGCTTCGGCAATAATGTGTTTCGAGGGCGTAATGATAAGGCCCCGGCCTTTACGCTGCAGCACGCCAGAAATCCTCAGATACCGCATATTCATATCACAGTAATCGAGGAAGTTGCTGCTCATTTTGTTATAGTGTTTACCGCGCTCTTCAATTTCCTTCCTATCAAACGGACGCTTAGCAGGTGCGTTTTTGCGACGTTCCCTTAGGTCAAGAATATGATTAACAACGTCATTTACATCATAGCGCGGATCGGTGGTGTGCCCCCAAAGTCCAAACTCAATACGGGAAAACTCGGACGAACCCGTCCTCCGCTCCAGTTCCAGCATAATTGCTAAAATCCAACGGAACGGAGAAAAATGACCCGATCCATCTGCAAGCCAATACTGTTCCACGCCAAGAGAACGAAGAAAACACTCCTGCATTGCGGGGATTGTATCAGCTTTGATGAACATTCGACCAAAGGGTGTGATAGAATCCACCTCGCCAAGCTCACTCTGCTCAAAGCCATTCTGCTTTTTCGCCTGCCCATAGATGAAGCCGTAACGTTCGAACATCAATCGCCACTTCCGGGCATGACTGCCTGAGGCATCCTTTCCGGATTCGTTGTTGATGATTCCGGTCTTATCGAGAAAATCCATAAAACCGAGTTCATTCTCTCTCCCGTGGAGGTTGCCTACATACGGTGACTGAGAAAAAGCAATAAAGCCCTCCTGAATGCGCATCGGATTCCGAAGGCCAGTATTTCCCGCAAGCCAAATATCAATTACTTCGTGTTCGTCGATTCGCATAATTGGCCTCCTCAGAATCCTACAAAGAGATATTCCTGCACGTTATTGCGATGGGTTTTGGCAGCACTTTGATTGGCGAAGTAGTAAGTGTAATCAATCGGCACCACTTCGACATGCGCTTTATGCTTCTGCATCAATGCCACCATTTCTTCTCGGGTTGGCTGGCTGTTCGAAGAATACGAGACAATGATGATGCTGTCTTTATATTTCTCGAACAGCTTGTCGAATGCTTCCGCTGCACCATTCCGGGAGGAAAAAGGTGTTGGATAGGATTTGAACTTTTTGGTTTGCGTATGTTCCTGTATCTCTACACCTTTCCAGTCCCGCGCCAGTCCTTCAATGAAGTGGTAGCGCCGGACATATTCATTGTCGGAGAGCGGAGTGTAATACGGAGGATCAATATAAACGAGGTCAGGTGCATCTCCTGGCACCGCCATCGCATCTCCGTGGATGGCGAGATTATGCTTTCCATTGTCAAACACGGCAGCGTTTACCGCCTCGACGGCTTCGAGAAACTGCTGCTCGAACGAGATTATAAGATCTCTCCGTCCATCGTTATATCGGTCTCCTACGTAGGTGAAGATTCCTCGCGGGCGCTTTTTTAGACAAGCCCGGATGAGCGCCGTCATCGCAATAGCGCGCTTATATTCATCCTCAATCGCCCAGATGTTTGTTCGCAGTGTATCGATCAAGTGATTATCGGCATCTGTATAGTATAGTCCTTGGAATTTCGTTTCTACGAAATGGTCGGATTCTTTTTTCTCTGTTAAGAGCAATTGCGCTTCATCCAATGGTAGGATAACGGTGTTGTTCTCTACCATTGCTTTGGTAAATACTGCAGACATTGCCATGTAATCGTTACAAATTACCCGCTTCCCTTGAGCCTTAAACATGTATCCTACAATCCCGGAGCCAGAGAAGAGATCCAACGCAGACTCAAAATGGAAATTCGCTGCTACGGCCCAGATATCTGAAAGGAGCTTGCTCTTTGACCCCATATATCTTGTGGGCGGATAAAGCCCTACCTGTTCTGGAAGAGGTTGCTTATCGACTACAAGGGCGCTTTTTTCTGGAAAAGCTGTGACGATAACATCTTCGCCCTTGCGTGTGCTTCCTTTGGATGATATTGCTCGTTTGGTTGGCACCACAGCAATCTGAAAATCACGATAGAGTTCATGAACAAGGGGGTGGTTCGAGTTTGTGAGAAGCACATAACAACCAAGAGCATGCAACCGTTTTACTTCTTCGGCCAGCTTTTTATGATCATCTATATAAAACTGCTCTTTTGTATAACGTTTGAAATCAGCATATTCCGATACTGGTACATATGGAGGATCAAGAAATACAAAGTCTCCTGGCATTGCATACTCCCTAAGGACATCAAGATAGTCGCCACAGACAATCACAGTGTTCTGCAAAAGACCAGAAATTGATCTGAGCAATTCTTCATCGCAGATAGTAGGATTCTTATATCTGCCAAAAGGCGTATTGAACTGTCCTTTACGATTTACCCGGTAGAGACCGTTGAAACAAGTTTTATTGAGGTAGATTGTCCGTGCGGCTGCTTCAGTTGGAGTTAAATCTTCATATGATTTACTTCGCACAGCATAAAACATTTCTTCAGTATTTTTATAGGTTTTAAGAAGCGCAATCACTTCTTCGACGGAACTCGCAATTTGATTGTAAGCATTTATGAGTTCCGGATTACTGTCAGCAATTACGGCCTTCCCAGGCTGGACTGAAAAGAAAAGTGCTCCACCGCCGACAAAAGGCTCGATATATTTCCCTGAATAATCAGGAATGCGCGGAACGATTTCTCCAAGCATCTGGGTTTTTCCACCTGCCCATTTAAGAAAGGGTTTCATGGGGTCACCTCCTCGTCGAAGGTAATTTCCATAATATCATCAACAGTGCACCCAAGGGCACGGCAGATCTTGCCAAGCGTTTCTGTCGTCACATTTTCTCCAACGAGCAACTTATGCATTGTATAATGGCTGATTCCGGCGCGTTCCTCAAGATCCTTTTTCTTCAGGTCGCGATCAATCAGGAGTTTCCATAGCTTTTTATAGGTGATTTCCACTTTTTCACTCCTCAAAACAGCTTATAATCGGCTCTTCGTCACCTAAAGAGCCAAAATAATTATACTCCTATCCTTGCAAAAAAGCAAACAAAAGTTATCGATTGAAAACATTAGTTTTCCGTTATGCCTTGATGAAATAAGCCCGGCTGATCATCTGATCCGTCGGGCTACCCGTTTGGCCTTAAGATGCTTGCGTTCTCTGTAGAAGAGGATATCCATTGACAACACGATATACCTTTTGTTAAATCTCGAATAATTCTGGTATGTTATTCCAAACTGCATGCGCTTCGTTTTTTACACTTGCTCGCGGGCAGTCTAAAATGGAAATCTTCACCTTCACGCCGTCTTCAGTACGAGAGATATAGATATCTTCATGCTTTTGAATGTATGTTGCAGCCTCTGGTGAAAAACCATTCTTCTGCAGTAAGATACAGATTTTATTTGTTGTTCCGTATTCTACGTATTCATACCAGTCATTTGTTAAAAACTCTCGATGATAGTACTTCTTCAATTCCGTTGAAAAACGCATGAAGTAGTTTGATAGACGGAAAAGTATTATATCATTAACGCTGTTCAAGGTGTCTTCGATAATCTTGTTGTGATGCTCGGCTCCATCATCGAATGGGATGGTTTTACCATTGATATAGATATTTTTCCCGACCTTATATGAGATTGCTTGGTCGATCATATACTTTATGCCGTTTCCGGTAAGCCACTGCGTAAGCAATGTAGCATAGAAGCGCAAATTGGAATGTTTTCCATCCTTTACTCGCCCAAGAGTACTTGGCTCATATGTCTCCCAATCAAAAGCATCACATAGTTTTTCGAGAAATTCCAAGGTAGGCTGGAATCCGACATAACCATACACATTAACTCTCGGATAATCTAAACCTCCTGCAATTGCATTCATTAAACGATCAATTTGATCAACGGAAATATTGATATCATCATCAGGCTCGTTCTGACGCCCGGTGAATGTATCCCGAATGGATATTATATCGCTGACCGTTAATACCGTTTCAAATTCTTTACTTACTCTTCCTGTCCTACCCAGCATGATCTCTCGGAGCAGAATGTTGGCCATTTTTCGCATTAACGAGAATTCCTCATTCGTCTGGTCATTCATCTTCTCCAGTTTTGTCTGACCTTTTTTTAAACATTCGGCCACATATTCTTTTTCCTTTTCTCCGATCGTCATAATCGATAAGCTCTGTGGTTCAACTTCCTTCTGTAAAAGAGAAACATAGTTCTTCGGTTCTATATTTACTTCGGGGAGACACATAAGGAACACATTTCCATAGAGAGTATACTGAAGACGCCCGACACGTCCTATCAAATTTTTAAACTCCACTGCAGACATGGGGTAGGAGCCATTTTTATAATCCGTAATGAACAGATTATCTGCAGGAAGATTTACGCCTTCCAGTAAAGTGCTGGTGCAGAATATTGTATGAATACCTCCATCTTTCTTTCGGAAGAGTTCTTCGATACGCAGTCGAATACTTGTCGGCAAATAACCAACATGGTATGCGACCCCTTTTTCCACAGTCCCTGCAAGATAATAGTCCTCATGTACTTGCTCTCTGATTTCTTCCGCTAAAGCATGAAGATCGGGGTCGTCTTGCTCTTTCAGCCCATTTGCATACTCACGGGCAAATTCGACCACTTTTATCTTTGCATTGCAATAGATTAGGTTTTTCCTTCCGTTACCGAGCTCATCCACAAACGAGCGGAATGTTCTACCCGGATCAAAAGAAGATATTGTATGAAGTTCTTGAGTCAAACCATTATAGTAACCAAGCTGTCCAGCTTGAAGGTCAATCAAGAATTTTTCCTGACTTACCGGGGTGAATGCTGACGTCATCTGAACTCTTTCACCCTCAATATCGCTGGGTATCAGTTCCAGATAAACAGCCGGATTCGGAATGTGAGGTGAGGCAAATATAACATTAGGACGCTGATCTTTTCGATACAACATTCCAACAATCTGATAGTAGAACGCGCTACGACCTTCTTTTTCAGAAATATTCTGTGCCTCATCAATAAACAAGTAGTGAATCGGTATGTCATCATAACCTATCAGCTGATACATCAACCGCTCGGGAGTCATCACAAAAATATAGTGATGCGCATTTTTCTCTTGAAGAATGACTGCTCCGGCAGAAACAACAATCCTATAATCATACTGCCGAAGCAACGCTCCCAGATTGTCAGCAAGTTCCTTTGAAACCTCATTTATCAGCGCTTTTGTCGGTACGACAATTGCAAAATTACAGTCAGGACTTTCCTTTATCCGTTCGCGTATAAAAGTCCTCATAACAAACGATTTTCCCATGGATGTCGGGCCGGAATAACTAAAAAACGTATCATCGGACATATGGTCAAATACAGCCTTCTGAGAACGCAGGAAATAGCTCTCCTTTTCAGACGGTATCTGAAGATAATCTTTTGTTATTTCAGCTGACAGTCTATCAAGAACATTCCCTTCACTGAAATCAGGCACACTGTGCTGAAGACCAACATAGTTACTGGTATTGGATAATACGGAACCCAACACATAACGGATTTGTTCATCATTGGGCTCAGTAATATTCAAAAGGGTAATCAATTCCTGCGCTAATGAGCGATGCTGTTCTGAATGGTCGGTTCCTATTGATTTTGATAGAAGATCCGCAAATCTGAGGACATCTTCAATATCAACGACTTTCTTGTCGGTTTCCCCAATTCGAAACAGCTGCAAAGAATAGTTATGGAGCAAGGAATCATAGATCTCGTTTAAGTATTCATTTTTTTCGATGCCTGTAAAAATCGCATGTCCAAGGGAAGTATTGGATTCAATCATTCCTCTACACCTCCCAGCAATAGCTCGTCCATTATCCGCTTCTTGTCCTTTTCTGCATTGTTAAATGGCAGGAAATAGAAATAGTATGAGTGCATTCCCAGGTTCAGTTCAGCAGCTTTTTGCTCGATATAGGGTATTGCTGCTTTGATATCGTCCTCCATCTTTTTTACTGCTTCGCGCCGGAAGGCATCGTTGTCATCTGCAACTATGTTAAGTGAGTACCCGATAAAGACCCCAAATGCCATATCCGGAGCAGAGTGACGGGCTTTATTAGGTATAAGGATCTGCCGTAGCCAAGCCGTTGTTTCCTCATCAAATGTATGGTTGAGCAAAGTGCTGTCCACCATCCGTCGCTCAATAACTTTTCCATTTTTGATAGCAGCAAGAACTTCGAATGCGGCATCTATACCATCCGTTATTTTTCCGGTAATACTTGATGCACCGAAAACAAGCTGAAAACAGGTCTCACCATTTACTTTGCGTTTCAGGAGATGAACACAGTCACTTTTACTATTGAACTGGCTTGCTACCGTGCTGATTTCAACTTTACTAAGCAATTTCGGAGCGTGTAGTCCCTCTTCCATGAATGTAAAGAGCAGCATTTCTCCGAGTTCATTACCCGTACCTTTCTGGTCAGGGCGACCATTTGCTTTCATAAGCCTGAGTGCTTTAGCCCCCATGCTCATGATTTTTTTCTTATCATAAAAATCCTGTATCTGAGTCCTGGAATAGACATACATTCCAACACAATCCAACAGGTATTCATTTAATGCTACGTAATCGAACGCAGAATCCGAGATATCCAAATAGTAGAGACAGATCCCGCTCTTGTTTTTGAGATTCAGCGCTCCTCCATGATTGACCTCGCGGAATACTGCCGCGAAGTCACTATCCTTCAAGGTACAGTCTAATTCTTCGGTTTCAACAATAACGGTTGATTCAACACGGATATTATGACGATATTGTTCAAACCCATCAACATAATCCTTGGTGACTTGACTGATTGTGCTTTTGCCTGTTTTGTTTTCGATTTCTATCGCAGTATACAGGAAAACGTCAGCCAAAAAATCGGAAGGATTGAACGTAGTCATCAGCATAAGATCAGCGCGACTTATGCGTCCGATTTTGCTATTCTCTTCGTTGATATTGGCAAGCGCCATGGACTGAAGAGCAAGCATAGCAAGTGGTATCTTTTCAGGATCTAATAGTGGAAGTACATATTTTTGCATTCCCTCAGAGACGACTTCTGGTTTGATGGACTTTGCTTTTTCAATGACATCTGCAGGTGATAAATTGTCCGTACAGGAAAGCAGACGGCTGACAGCACTATCGTTAGCCTCAAGAATACCACCATAGTATTCATTGACCGTCATTACAAGAGCACCGCAGAGGGTCTTGTTGTAGACTTTTGGCTTTGAGCATTCTTTCAATACTTTGATCAGTGCCGCAAAACAAAGTACCACCGGCAAACCCTCCTTTTTGTGATCATTTCTCATTCTTAACAAAATCAACGAGATCGCCTATGTTGCAATCCAGTTTTTCACATATTCTACCAAGCACGTCTAAGCTAACTGCCTCTCCTCGGCCCATTTTCGCGATGGTAGACGAGTTTATCTTGGTTAATGCCATAAGGTCTTTTTTCATCATATTTTTGTCGATTAACAACTTCCAGAGCTTGTTATAACTATATTTCACAGATTCGCCTCCTCCCAAGGTTCGTGCTATCAATAACAACATGATATAATATTATCACAAAAATCCAATTTCCGCAATACAGCCTCGGAATTCTCTAATTGCAGCTTTGAGAAATCCAAGGCTGCTTCTTTTTTCTTTCTGAATCCAAGTCTAATCCAAGTTTGTTCCAAGTCTGCTCAATGTAAATTGGAAACCCCTTCAGCTAAAATGCGGACAGTGAGTTGCAACTCACAATATACAGGTTCAACTGATGGCCAAAGTTGAATCAGAAAGATGGCAAAGAATGACAAACTCAGAAAGACGGAATTGGATGGACAACCTTCAGAATGCTGCGCAGGAAGCATGTAAACAAAGTGGTGTTAATACCGTCACCAGCTATTTGCTGCAGCATTATGGGGTTTCATCGTTGGAAGAGCTTTCTACGACTGACTACGACCGCGTTTTTGATGATCTTGATTTTATGGCCTCTGACCTGAAGTAACCACAGCATCAATGCCTGTGGCGACGTATCCCGCTGCAGAGGGATATGTGCAAGGTCAAAGCAGGCGTAACACATTACCAAGCCAGCGTCTTGCACCGCTGGTCACCGATGAGAAACGGAGCGATCCGGAAAGGTGACCAAATGGAAAATAGCTGGCAAGCCACGGTTGTCTCTGTTTCTCGCAAGAGAAAGGACAGAGACAAAACATGGCAAAAAGTGAAAATCAAAATAGCGCGAAACTGGTTAAGGTACCGCTTCGCGTCTACCCGGAAACCATCGAAGCAAATGGGCAGGTTGGGAAGGTACGCTCCGTGCGCATCGGTTCCAAGCACTATCCGTGCATCTTCGTTGAGGTTTCAGAACACGACGCCCATCAGTATATGCAGATGGAATGGGCTGATGTCAAAGCAGAGGAGCGCTCAGAGCGCTGCCTGATTGAAGACGGGCACGGCGGTTACATCATGTGCCCGGAGCGCAATAAGTGCATCAACTGCCCTAAGGTTGGCTGCTTCAATTTCGATAACAACCGGCCTGCATCGTTGGATGCACTGTATGCGGAGAGTGAATTCGAGCCTGCAAGCCAGCAGCCGGATCAGATTGATGAAACATCTGATATCCTGGCGATGCTGGTGGAGGAGCTTGGGAGGATTAAGCCGAAATACGCTGAGATCTTCGAAGAGCTCTACAAAGGCAACGAGCGTCCGCTGTTTATCGCACGGGCAGTAGGCATAGGGAAAACGCAGGCTTACACCGATGTTCCCCGCGTGAGGGAACTGGCAGAGAAGATCTACCATGACATGATGGCATAAAAACGACCTGGCGGCGAATAACCGTCAGGCTTTTTCATGCCCGTGTTCAGCCGAAAATGAACACAGCAGACCCGTGAACACCCCCTGAACACACCTGAACACCCCCGTGTTCAAGGGCCGTGAACACAGCTGAACACACCCTGAACACAGGCATCGTGAACACACCCCAAAACTTGAAAAAGCTCATATTTTAAGGGCTTCCAAGATGTGTTCACATCCATATTTCAGTTTGACAACTTGACCGGTGGCCCAGAGCACATCGTTCACATCGATGGGGTCACTGGTTCGAGTCCAGTACAGACCACGCAATCCTCGATCTGCAAAGGTCGGGGATTTTTTCATATCGCTGCAGAAAAGGAAGGTGTCAAGCATGAGCAAGTTCGTCCCCCGCCCCAAGCTCAGCAAGAAAGCCCGCAAAGAACTGGACGCCCAGAAGCGCACAACATGGGCGTTTTCCCCGGTGACGAAGAAAGTCGAGAGCAAGAAAATCTACAACCGCAAGAAAACCGCTCATGCGTGGAGGGATGATTCCAGCATGAGCGGTTTTTTGCTGCACTGGGGATGGTACCGCGGCGAACGCCGCCCGTGGCAGCATTTGAATCATGTAACGGGCTTGCAGGATTTTTTGTTTGAAAGGGAACAACGCCAAGCTGTTCTGGAAATCATTCTGGAGATGCGGCTCAGAGGAATAGACTTCTCAGCAGTCATCCCGGAAACGAGCGAATAACGTCGAGTGCGACGATAGCAGTTTCCCCAAAATCCGGTCGATAGCCGTCAGTAGCAAAAATACATTCATCCCCTCTTGACAGCGCAATGGAATCGTGATAGAATGCAGTCGTTGGTGAAAACCAACCTTTTTCCGGTGGTT
>ULXW01063348.1_pt1 | contig 25126 bp, 16 predicted proteins | sample 1961661 | NCBI WGS metagenome assembly ULXW01 (sample SAMEA4835849, study PRJEB28245) | human gut metagenome | biome: gut microbiome; material: fecal sample | place: Denmark | collected 2008 | reverse complement strand
CCGCCGATGGCAGACTTCTCCTTACGCACAATCTGTCGGCAAATGAATCCGCCCTTACCGGCGAAACGGGAAGCATCGAAAAAACTTCCGACTCGCTGCATATGGAAAATCTTTCACTCGGCGACCAGCTCAATATGGTATTTTCGGGCACAATGATTACGACCGGAAATGGGCTGTTCTGTGTTACGGAAACCGGTATGAATACGCAAATTGGGAAAATCGCCGGTATGCTTTCACACGAACAGGCACCGCAGACACCTCTTACTAGGCGCCTCAATCATACAGGAAAAGTGCTTGGCATCCTGGCCCTGATTATTTGTGCCATTCTATTTTTTCTGGGATTGCAGAAAAACCAGCCGGTTTTTGATATGTTTATGACTTCCGTCAGTCTTGGCGTCGCAGCCATTCCGGAAAGTCTGCCAGCCCTCGTTACCATTATGCTGAGTCTTGGCGTTGAGCGCATGGCAAAACAATGTGCCGTTATCCGCCATCTTCCTGCCGTGGAAACACTCGGCAGTGCCTCCGTTATCTGCTCGGATAAGACCGGCACGCTTACCCAGAATCGCATGACGGTTCGGAATATATACAGCACCGAAAATGAAAAAACCTTGCTTCGTTATTTTCTGCTCTGCAACAACCAATCCGGTCCACTCGAACACGCACTGATTCATTACGGTGCATCAAGCGGACTTATTTATACGGATTTACGAAAAGAATTTCCAGTTATTGAAGAAATCCCTTTTGACTCAACCCGCAAGCGGATGACAACGCTGCACCGGACACCCAATGGATATTTAGCAATAACTAAGGGAGCTCCTGAATTTATCCTTGCCAACTGTCACTCGTATCTCGATAAAGATGGCAGCACACGTCCGCTGACACATACGATGCGGCACAGGTTAAATGAACAAATTGAAAATTACACCGCCAATGCACTTCGCGTCATTGCTCTCGGTTTTTGTCTGCACAAAAGCCGCCCGGACAACAATTCCTTAGAATCCCATTTGGTTTTCCTTGGGATGGCAGGTTTGATTGACCCACCCCGCCCGGAAGCTTACGCCGCTGTTAAAAGCTGCCAGCACGCCGGAATCCGTCCGATTATGATTACCGGCGACCATAAAAACACCGCTGCGGCGATTGGCAAGGAACTTGGCATCTGCCAGACAAAAGATGAGGTCATTACGGGAGCCGACTTAGATGCCATCAGCGACCGTTCACTTCCGGCGGCGCTCAAAAAATATCATGTCTTTGCCCGTGTATCTCCAGCCCACAAAGTACGTCTCGTAAAAGGGTATCAGGCGATGGGAAATGTTGTTGCCATGACCGGCGACGGTGTCAATGATGCCCCTGCCCTAAAAGCAGCGGATATCGGCTGTGCCATGGGACGCACCGGAACCGATGTTGCCAAAAATGCATCTGACATTATCTTAATGGATGATAATTTTTCCACTATTGTAAGTGCCGTCCGAGAAGGGCGCGGTATTTACGATAACATAAAAAAAGCCATACATTTCCTCTTGTCTTGTAACATCGGGGAAATCATGACGATTTTTGTTGCTATCTTTTTCGGGCTGTCTGCACCACTTTTACCGGTACAACTGCTGTTTATTAATCTCGTGACGGATTCTTTTCCGGCGCTATGCCTCGGTGTCGAGCCACCGGATCCGGACAGCATGAACCGTCCGCCATTATCGAAAAATGAAAGTATCTTTCACTTTGATACCGTCTTTCAGATGGTTTTAGAAGGTATGTTCATCGGCTCCTTAGCACTTTTTGCCTATACAAGCGGCAATTCCACCATGTGCTTTGCCGTACTTTCTTTATCACAGTTAGTTCACTCGTTTAATATGAGAAGCGAGCACTCGCTGTTAGAGACGGGGATTCTTGGGAACAAAAAACTTTTATTTAGTGTATTGCTCTGCATTGTCCTGCAATGTCTGGTCATCTGTATGCCCGTTCTCCAGCCTATTTTCCATACGCAGTCACTTAATCTGCGCGAATGGGTTGTCGTAGGTATTTTATCTCTGATGCCGATTCCCCTCATGGAAATCAGCAAGCGGCTTCACGGATAAACTCACGGATTCGCTGAATGAGAATTTCTTTTACATCTTCCCCCGGATACTGTGTGGCGAGCATGTGTTTCATCAACATGCCGCCCGCTTTATTCGCGTGTCCGCCGCCAGCACCAATTCCACAGCTGACTTTTTCCGCTAAATCACTCGCCGGCAGATTTTTTTTCGCACTTCGTACTGACATTTTATATCCAATCGGCGTTTCATTATATACCACACAGCAGTCAACAGTCGCCACACAATTTACCATATCACTAATAACGCCAAGCAGATTTGGATCACATGGTTTTGTATGCAGCAGCGCAAAACGCTTTTCCTCATCATAGTAATAGTGAGACAACGCTTCTCCTGCTATTTCCAAATCCTGACGCTGTAAATTCGCATGAATCATTTCATCGAGACACTCTCTGTTAATCTGCAGAGAATCACGCATCTGTCTGTCTGCCGGATAATAAATTTCAGACAAACTGCTGGTATCACTATACAAACCATAATACAACGCCGTTGCCACCTGCCAGTTCGCATTCACCGGATACCCCGCCTCCAAAAGCAGTTCCCAGACCACGGTACAACAACTTCCGAATTCCGGGAAAATAAAACACCATTCATCCGTTTCTACACAAATCGGATGATGATCAACCATCGCCACTTTTTCCACCGGCATCGATGTAATATTACCACCCTCATACTGGCAATCCACGGTAATCAAAATGTCATGTTCCGGCATTTCATTCACATATCGTATCGGAATACCAAGGCGCTCCACCATCAATTTCAGCGATGGCTTTGTAATTTGATGTTCCCCTGCATAAATCAAATTTACCTTTTTACCCAGATTCATAAAATACGCATACAAACCAAACGCAGCCCCCATCGCATCTGCATCCGGACTGTCATGGCACTGTATGCAAATCGAGTTGAACTCTGCAAACTGTTTGAGAAACATAAAACGCCTCGCCTCCCTCTCCTTTGTGGATTAAACTGTTTTTAGAATAGCAAAAAAAGGGGGAAGATTCAAGATTTTTATTATCTATATTTTTAGGAAACATCATCTGTCAATAGAGCCCCAAAAAAAGTTCATTCGTAAGAGACTATAAAGCAAAGCATTATCTTGTCTCAAACGAATGAACTCCTTTTTTTATTATAGATTAAGCGTCAACCATATACTCATGTGCCTCACCGTTTGTATCCGTTACTACAATCGTATGAGATACACCTTTCTTCACATACAGATTCAGTTTCCACTTATAGTTCGTAGTACCAGACTGTGCATTGATGTAAAAACTGCTGATTCCCTGGTCTACCCCATCAATCGTCACTGACTGAATACCGGAAAGTTTTGTTGTGTCAATCTCTGTACCAACATAAGTATCTTGGGTTTCCCATGTTGAGCCAAACATCGTCTTTCCACTGTTCGTACTATAGCAGGCACCACCGGTTACTGTCACTTTACAAATACTCTGGCTCTTTCCATCTCCAATTGCATAGGTACTGCCACCTGCGGAAATGATACCGCCATAGATTCCAATCTTCATCGTTTCAGCTGAGGCATCTGCAGTACCACCGCCACCAACTCCGGCTCCGTTACCGGAAGATGTGGCATAAATATTACCACCGTAGATGTAAATTTCTCCGCCACCTTTAGCGTACCTTGATTCACCGATTCCTGCAGCATTTCTTCCTGTATTGCAGGCTATAATCGTACCGCTCCTGATAATAATACGTCCTAATGTGCTAGATGTCTTACCATCTGATGCAGCACCAATTCCTGCCGATTCGTTACCGCCTAATGCCGTCAATTGGCCATCACCGGATATCGTCAGTTCACAACCGGACGGAACCTCGATTCCTGCATGATAGCCGGAACCGGTCAATGCGGATGTTCCAGCTAAGATAAGATTTACCTTAGCATCACCACTTAATTTAATTGGACTTGACTCACTCGATGTACAAACAAGATTATCTAACGTAATCGTATGAGTACCGCCCGTTACTAAAATATAATATGCTGTTGCCGATTGTGCTGTACTGGAAATCGTGTAATTTCCGGTAAATGCAGTTTCTTCTGCACTACCAATTGTATATCCGGTTGCACTGATTACAATACTTCCTTGCGCCAAATCCAATTCTTTTGTCTCTGCCGGTTCCGGTTCAGCCGTCGGCTCCGGAGTCGGTGTGGTAACCGGCGTAGGTGTTGGCGTAGCATCCGGATCAACGGTTGGAGTTGCCGTTGGAGTTGCCGTCGGAGTCGCAGTTGGTGCCACAGTCGGCGTTGCGGTCGGCTCTACAACTCCATTTGCCAGATTAATCAATGCCGTAAACGCTTTTTTCGGCAGATAATTTTCATCAAACAGTGATGGATAATAGGTACTTCCATTACTGTAAAAACTATTCAGCCAAGTATCCAAATCTGTCAGATTCCAGAATGTAACATTACTTACATTTACCGGAGCAGACGTATCATCCATTCGCTGTAATATAATATTCATGAACTTCTGGTATGCTGCTGCCAGTGTCTCATTACCCGCCTCTGAATTATCCTTACTTGCAAAATCAAGCTCAGTAATCTGCACCTCATAGCCATTTTGCTGGAATAATTTCAGTGCATTTTTAATATTATCACCATCTGCCACACCAAGATTAGTCTGATGTGCCTGCATGCCAAGACCATCAATATTTCCGGCATCTTTTGCATCTGCAAGATATTTCACAACTGCCTTCATCTGTCCCGGCGATGCCAGTCCGACAAAATCATTGTAGAACAATTTTGCCGATGAATTTGCTGCTTTTTCAGCTTCTCTCGCATATTCAAAAGACTTTGTAATATAAGTATTGTCGTCGTCTGTAAAAATAGCACCATACAAACTTGAACTTACTGTCCGTAATTTACAGCCATTGCTGTCAATCACCTCATTTACTACATCGTAAGCATATACAACGCCCGGATAATTAGTCTCTGCATAGGTAATAACCTGCTTAACATAACTTTCAATTCGAGCAAGCATCGTCTCTTTGTCAACAAGATTTGTAATGTTTTTCTTAGCTGTTCCCATACCATCATACTCCGGTGTGTAATTCTTACAGAAATACCAATCCGGTGTCTGCGAATACCAGACAAGCGTATGGAAACGCACACTTAAATCATTTTCCTGAGCAAGAGATAAACATTTATCAATCACATCTGTATTAATAACCGGCATGCCATCTTCCGATGCTTTTGTTGCCTCTTCGTTCAAAAGATTCTCCGGTTTCAGCTCATCTGCAAATGTAACCGTACTGTAATGATGTTTAATAAATGATAAAATCTCCGGATTCTGCAAATTATAGCTATAAACTGCACATCCCATCGGGAAGCGGTTTGCATATGCCTCTTTCAGACTCGGTGCAGCAAGAACTGCATCCATATCCAAATGCTTCTCCGTAATAGAAATATTGTCTACATAAAAATCATTTGAATAATTTGCCATTTCAAAATAAAGTGACAATTTACTTACATCACCCGGTGCCACAACCGTTGCGTCCACTTTTGTCCATGTGCCATTCGGCGCAACTACATTCTGCACGGTTGTATAAGCCATCGCTCCCGCATAGTCCATCGACTCCCACATGCAGTTTATCGTCTTGTTGCTGCCCGTTGTCTGCTTTACATAAGCCTCAATCTTGTACGTTGTAAAATCAGTCACATTGTGAGTGATATCAATCGTCGGTCCGGCCCAGTTTTTCACACGGTTGGAAACTTTCAAACAATAGTTGTCATTATAACCGCCCTCTACAACAGTCAGCTCTTCTTCGCCCTGACGTCCGGTCACATATTGATTGGTACCATCTTCAAAATCCAAAAGCAACGCCTTCGTCGGATCCGTTACCGGAATCGGGGTGCCCGGAACCCTCGTCGGTTCTGCTGTTGGGGTTGCAGTTGGCTCATCCGGGTCTGCCGTCGGTGTAACCGTAGGTCCTGCCGGCTCATTTGTTGCAGTCGCAGTAGGCTCCGCCGGCTCTGTCGTTGGTGTTACAGTTGGTATCACCGGCTTCTGCGTCGGTGTTACAGTCGGTGTGCCCGGTTTCTGCGTTGGGGTTGCAGTCGGTGTCACTACCGGCTTCTGCGTCGGTGTTACAGTCGGTGTGCCCGGTTTCTGCGTTGGGGTTGCAGTCGGTGTCACTGCCGGTTTCTGCGTCGGTGCTTTGGTTGGTACTTTTGTCGGTGCATTAGTCACAACTACTGTCTTTTTCTTTTTCACCGTAACCTTGCAGGTTTTTACATACTTCTTGCCCTGATAACGGAAACGTGCTGTAATCTTCGTTGTCCCCGCCTTTTTCGCTTTCACTTTTCCTTTCTTGGAAACTGTCGCAATTTTCTTGTTTTTGCTCTTCCATGTTACTTTTGTCTTCTTGCTTATATTTTTAACCTTAAGCGTTAAGATTTTCCCCACAGTTATTACCGCTTTTTTCTTTGATAAAGCAGGCTTTTTCTTTGCTGCCTGAGTTGACATAGAAAAAGAAAATACCATGCTTGCTGCTAACATCCATGCTAACAGCTTTTTACCATTCTTTTGCATACACAAACCTCCAATTCTATCCTTGAATTAATACTACTGATATTCTCTCATTTTAACATTTGGGAATCTATATTGCAATAACTAAAATCTTATCCTCTCATAAGCATTTCTTTAATGCAAACAGGGACCGGTCTGGCAAGAACCGGTCCCCAAAAGAGAAACAATTAGTTGTGACAATCTCCTATTTAATTTATGGCTCTGCAGCCATCTCATCCGGTGGTGCTCCACCTGGCTTTTTAACATCCTTTTTCTCTACTTTTTTCCCTTTGATTTTTGCTTTTGCAAAGAGTGCCTGTAATACAATAAAGAAGCAAAGCAGTGCGGAAAGTACAATTCGTACCCACCAGCTTGACAATGTACCCTGTGTCGTAATCAGGCTGGTAATGGTTCCTTTAATCAGCACACCAAATGTTGTACCAACAACCGTTCCGACACCTCCTGAAAGAAGTGTTCCACCGATTACTGCTGCTGAAATAGCATCCATTTCCAAACCTTTTGCCTGTTCTACAAATCCGGCACAACTGTTTAAGCAGAATAAGAATCCACCCAAACCGGCCAAAAGACCATCTAAAATATAAGCTTCAAACTTCGTCCTTTTTACATTTAAGCCCATCATCAATGCACTCTGCTGGCTGCCGCCGATAGCAAATAATTTGCGTCCGAATTTTGTATAACGAAGCATAATAGCAATCAAAACAACCACAATTAGTGCAATCACAACCGATGGATATATATATGCCGGCCGGAATACCCCATGTTTATTATATGTTCCAATCGGCAGTTCAATCTGATATGTTGCCCATTTCTGAAACAAATCGTTTTTAATGGAAATCATATCTGTACTTATCATAGCCGTAAGTCCTCTTCCTAGAAACAGACCCGCCAGAGTGACGATAAACGGCTGAATTTCCAGGTAGGAAACTAAATAGCCTTGAAGCAAACCAAACAGTAATCCAATACCAAGCGAAATTGCAAGAGCTGCATAAGGGCTCATCCCCTTATTTTCCATGGCATAAGCACTCGCCATACAAACCAATGCGGTTACCGAACCAACCGAGATATCAATTCCTCCGGTAATCATAACGATTGTCATACCACAACCAATTACAATCAATCCGGCATTGTTAATAAACAAGTTGGTAAACATCTGCGGTTTTGCAAAACCTTTGTCTGCAAATACAATCATTCCTGCTACATACATTGCAATAAACAACACAATTGTAATAATGAAAAGAAATGTATTACTGTTAAATTTTTTTGTCTTTGCCTTCAAAAATTCACCCATTACTGTTCACCTCCCTGTACTACTGCCTTTTTCGACTGTCTCTTCGCTTTGTAATTCTGCATTGCCTTTTTGTAAACCGGGCTCTGAAGAACTACGATAATGATAACAACGATTGCTTTATAAACAGGGAGCTGGTCAGACGGTACACTCATAGCATACAACGTTGTCGTCAACGCCTGAATCGTATAAGCACCAATTACTGATCCCATCAAACTAAATTTACCACCACTTAAGATGTTTCCACCTAACGCTACTGCTAAGATGGCATCCATCTCAAGGTTCAGACCAATGTTGTTAGCATCTGCGGAATAAATTCGGCTTGAGGCAACGATTCCTGCAAGTCCTGCCAGGGCTCCACAAATTACATAGGTGAGGAATTTAATTCTTGTAGAATTTAATCCAATCAAGCGGGATGCATGACTGTTAATTCCTACACTTTCAATATACATACCAAGTGCTGTCTTATTTAATACCAAATAGGCAACAATAACGGCTGCGACTGCAAAGATAACCGGTGTCGGAATTGGTCCGAGAAATCCACCCATTGCCTTGTAAGATTCCACACGGACATATGTAATCTGTCCTTGTGTAACCAACTGGGCAATACCGCGTCCTGCAGTAAACAGAATCAATGTAGCAACCATTGGCTGGATATTTAGTTTCGCAACCAAAAAACCATTAAATGCACCGCACAAAGCAGCAACTAAAATTCCGGCAATCGCCGCAATAATAATCGGAGCAGCCAGTGTATTTGTACTTACTTCACCGCCGGACAAAATCTGACAGCAGACAGCAGCAGCAACCGCCATAACAGCACCAACACTGATATCCTGACCACCGGAAGCGGCTGTTACTAATGTCATACCAATGGCAAGTATAACAAGTTCAGAACCTCGGTTAATGACATCAATCAGCCATCCACTTAATTGTCCGTCCTTTAACGTTACATTAAAGAAATCCGGTGTTCGAATCACATTTACAAGCAATACGATAAGCAGACACACAATCGGCATAAATAATCGCATTCCTGTTATTTTTTTAATTTTCTCAGCCATTATTCATCACCTCCCGCAATTGCTTTCATAATGGATTCTTGTGACAAATCCTCTTCTTCGATTTCGCCAACTTTTTTTCCATCACGAAGAACTGCCATACGGCTGCAGGTTCGAAGCATCTCCTCAATCTCGGAAGAAATAAAGGTGACTGCTTTTCCCTCATCCGCCAGTTGAAGTACTAATTTCTGAATTTCTGTTTTAGTTCCGATATCAATTCCTCGTGTCGGTTCATCCAAAATCAGGTAATCCGGATTCGTAAGCAGCCATCTGGCAATAATCACCTTCTGCTGGTTTCCGCCGGATAAACTCTTAATTGGAGTTTCACGGCTTGCTGTTTTAATCTGCAGCAAGTCAATGTATTTATCCGCAAATTCTTCCATCTGTTTGCGAGATAACAATTTAAACATTCCACGTTTTGCCTGAAGTGCTAATATAATATTTTCGCGAACAGACAAATCGGCAATGATTCCTTCCTTTTTCCTATCTTCCGGCAAATATGCCATGCCGGCTTTCATCGCATCCAATGGGGATGAGATTTTGGTATCTTCTCCTTTGACTTTCAGCACGCCGGAATCAGCTTTATCTGCGCCGTAAATGGCACGAACCAACTCTGAACGTCCGGAGCCAAGAAGTCCTGTAAGTCCGATTACTTCTCCTTTGTTGATTGTCAAATCAAACGGTCGAATTGTACCTGCATGACCTAACCCTTTGGCCTCAATCAACGGTTCTAAATGTTTTTCATGCTTATATTCACCCTTGATATCTGCTAAGTCATCAAAATCTTTTCCCATCATTTTAGATACTAATTTTACACGTGGAAGTGATTCCACTTCATACTCACCAACCAATTCACCATTTCTCAGTACAGTGATTCGGTCACACACTTCATATACCTGTTCCAAAAAGTGTGTTACAAAAATAATTCCTACACCTTCTGCTCTCAATTTCCGCATCAGGACAAATAATTTCTGAACCTCGTCATCATCCAAAGAGGATGTCGGCTCATCCAAAATTAAAACTCGGCATTTCATATCCACAGCTCTGGCAATTGCTATCATTTGCTGAATTGCCAAGGAACACTCGTCCAAACTCTGAGTTGGTGCCACATGGATATCGAGATTCTTTAAAACCTCTGTCGACTTGCGATTCATCGTGCGCCAGTCTATCATACCAAATCTTCTTGGCTCTCTGCCGATAAACAAGTTTTCTGCAACCGTAAGATTCGGACATAAATTTACTTCCTGGTATACGGTACTGATACCATTTTGTTGTGCTTCCTGCGGTGAATGATTCACTATTAATTCCGGTTTGTCTCCCGCTTTTTTTACCATGTAAATCTCACCCGTCTGAAAATCATGAACACCGGTTAACACTTTAATCAAGGTGGATTTACCTGCACCATTTTCCCCCATCAGGGCATGGATTTCTCCTTCCCGTAATGTAAAATCTACATTGGATAATGCCTTCACTCCGGGAAAAGTTTTGCTGATATTACTCATCTTTAATACAATATTCTCGCTCATCTTTCCCTCCATCTACCTGCATAACAGGATATTTTCTAATTGAGAGAGGAAGAAATCATTCCTCCTCTCTCACTCAATTTGTTACTGATTTTGTTTCATTTTTTTACATTGTGTTTGAATTAATACTTACGAGCGCCCATTACCTCATCTGTCACAACCGTTACCGGATACTCTTTTCCGTCAACAGTTACCGATTTTACAGTATCATCATGAGCAAACATTTCTTCATCTACGTAAGCTTTCTTCTCTGGTGTTTCTTTCTTCTCAAGCTGTTTGATGATTGCTTCTACACGTGGTCCATGAAGTGGGTTACACTCTGTATTCAAAGTGATTTCACCAGACTGAACTTTCTTCAAACCTTCTTTTGTACTATCGAAGGAGAATACCATCATGTCTTTGTCTGCACCAACTTCATAACCTGCTGCTTTGATTGCATCAATTGCACCAAATGCTTCGTTATCGTTCTCACAGTATACAACATTGATGTCTTTTTTGTACTTCTTCAAGAAGGACTGCATAACTTCCTGACCTTTTGCCTGTGTAAATTCACCGGTTGTTTTGTCAAGAAGGTTCCAGCCATTTGCAGCTACAGCATCATCCAGACCTTTGGTACGGCCAATCTGTGCCGATGCACCGATTGTACCCTGAATATTAACCAGTTTCATATCTTTCATGTTCTTTGCTTTCATGTAAGCATCCAAGTAAGCTGCTGCCTTTTTACCTTCCAGTTCGAAGTTAGAACCTACCCATGCAGTATACAAACTGTCATCTTTTACATCTACCATACGGTCAACAATGATAACTGGGATTCCTGCCTGTTTTGCCTCACCAAGAACGGCATCCCATCCGGTCTCAGTAACCGGTGCAAGTACGATGTAATCAACATCCTGCTGGATAAAGTTACGGATAGCTGAAATCTGATTCTCCTGTTTCTGCTGTGCATCGTCAAAAATCAATTCATAACCATTGTCTTTGGTAAATGTTGATTTCATTGATTCTGAGTTTGCTGTACGCCAGTCAGATTCTGCACCTACCTGTGAAAATCCAACCGTAATTACATCGGAAGATCCTTCTTCTTTCGCTGTGTCATTTGTGGAAGCATCGCCACCTCCACATGCAGTAAGGGAAAACGCCATTACTGCAGTAAGCATTCCTGCTACTACCTTTTTCATGAAATTTTTTCTCATAACTCAATTCCTCCTTTTCTGTATGAGTTCTCGTTTTTGTATCTCCATCATAATAAAAAATAACCAAAAGTCCAATGGATATTCTTTTGGTTATTTTTGATTTTTCTATTCTTTTTTTCATAAATGATTGAAAAAATTACGGCAAGGGTGATTTTTTTACGATTCCCATGGCAGCCACACCTCAACACATGTTCCTTCCTGCAATACGCTGTCGATGGAAAGTCCATATTCTTCTCCAAACTTCAACCGGATTCTTTCATTCACATTATACAAACCATAAAAATCATTGCTATCTTCAATTTTCGTCGTCAAGCCGCCACGAACCTGATTCAACCGTTCTTTTGTCATACCAATTCCATTATCTTCCACCCGGATAACACATTTGTCTTTTTCCCTTCGTCCGGTAACTACTATCCTTCCCTTTCCTCTCTTATTCTTAATTCCATGATAAAGTGCATTTTCCACAAGTGGCTGTAACGTTATTTTTGGTATTTTGCAGTTAGCAATCTCCTCCGGTATATCCACATCATACGTTAAAATATCCTGATATCTTACTTGCTGAATCTGCAAATAACTTGTAATATGACGACATTCCCCTTCTAAAGACACAATGTCTTTTCCACTATTTAAGGAAGCACGGAAAAAATCAGACAACGTCTGTACCATACTAACAACCTGTTCTTTTTGACCTGCTTCGGCCAGCCAAACAATTGTATCCAGCGTATTGTATAAGAAATGAGGATTAATCTGCATCTGTAAGATTTCCAATTCAGCTTCTCGAAGTCTCATCTGTTCCAGCATCACATTATCAATCAGCGTCTTTATTTTTTCAATCATTACATTTAATGAATCCGCTAACAATTTTACATCCACACCATGTTCCATATGTGCCCGCACCTCAAGATTTCCATCGGCAACCTCTTTCGTAATACTACTCAGATAGCGAACCGGTTTAGAAATACTTCTCGGAATAATTGTAATCATCATCGTGGTAACCACAACAAGAAAAGCAGCAAGGAACAAACTTATAATAATCATATTTCTGGTGATGTGCTGCATATCCGAATAAATAAGTGCACTTTGTCTGTTTTCATTATAAAGCAGCTGCAGCATCTTATTTTGAATATTTGCGGTAACTAATTGTACGCCATTTTCCCACAAATCCCGATTTTCATCATATTTCCCTTCTTTTTGCATATTTTCCTGAATCGTTTTGGTATATTTTTCAAGCACTTGAAAATAACGTTCAATCTGGACAATACATTCCTTGTTTTCGCTATTTTCCGTCGTTGCCTTTACACGTCTGATAATATCCTTTGCATAACGGATATCTTGTTCCGGATTTTGATCCGTATAAGTACGGTTTCCGGTCGTAATCAAATATATTTTATAATCATAATTCTTTTTAAAATCCAAATTGAATTCACTGATAATGGCCGTATTCCTTACAACTTTATCATAACGGTTGGTTGCATCCAACGCACATACAAACCAAATCAGGACAAACAAAATCAGCGGCACTAAAAGAAGTACAAATGCCACTGAAATTTTTTTCTGAATCGAAAAATCACGATACTCATCTATTTTCTTCCTAAAAATACGAAAAAATAATTTTTTCATCCTTTTGCCCCTCCCTCTCGGTACTGTGTTGGGGTACATCCCTGATTTTTTTTAAATAAATGTGAAAAATAGTGTGGATCTTTATAACCAACTTTTTCACTTATTTCACTGCTCCGCATCGTTGTGCATTTCAAAAGTTCTTTGGCTTTATTCATACGTACATCCGTCAAATAACGGATAAAAGTATGTCCTGTCTTCTGGCTGAAAATCGCACTCAGATGATTTGGACTGACATTCACCTCTGCCGCAACGGTATTCAGTGACAAATCCTCATCACTGTAATTTTTGTCGATATATTTTTTCGCAAGCTCGACAATATCGCTGTTATGCTCTTTCGTGTGGCGGTCTCGTATCTCCATCACCTCACGGAACAAAGAAATCACATAAGAAATAGTTGTATCTAACTGCTGTAAAACCTGTTCCATCTGCACCGGGCTTTCAAACGGCTCCTTTCTGGAAAACTCCTCTGAATCTCCAAGCTGCTCCAAAAAATGGCTCGCCGCAACATACATATCCATCACAATATACTGGCGGAAAATCAATGAATTCTGACAGGCATCCCCTGCATTTTCAAGATATTCCTCTACAAAAATCGGAATTTCCTCCGAATCACCTCCACGCAAAAAAGCTTTAATCCGAGTCTTATCAAGTCCGCCAAAATTAATCTTTCCAACATGATACTCGCCATCGGCTCTTTCCATCAAAACCGGCTTTCTATCAATCTGCTCAAATCGCAGAATCTGATTCCCTTCCACCAGAAAACGATAAGCAAAGGCATGTGCTGCCGTCTCATACGCTTGTGAAATTTCCCGAATACGGCTCACCGGACTGCCTACACTTCCAAAATAGCCAATTTCCGGTTTTTCTGATAACATATTTTCTAAAAAATCTGCCAAATCCTTCGCATCTTCTTCCATCTTCTCTTTTGATTCTTCCATAAAGAGAATAATTTCGCCCTCCGGTTCTCTGTCAAAACACACCATATGTTCCGATTTGGAAGATATATAATTTTGCAATTTGTCATTCATTTCATTGACTGCTGCCGAATAAGAATCAAAAGTACTTCGTCCGATTTTCACAAGCATTATCTGATAATAGGACGCAGCCAACTCAATTCCAATACTGCGTGCTTTTTCCAGAAGCTCTGCCATAGAAAGTCTTCCCTCAATCAGATTGGAAAAAAAGAGGCTCTTAGCATGCTCTCTGCGTTCTTTCTCTCCGGCCTCGTCCTCTCTGTCACGCCTGCCCGCTTGTCTTTCTTCTGTAATTTTGTCTGCTGCACGTCTGACAACCTGTAGTAATTCATCACTGTTAATCGGTTTTAACAAATATTCTTCCACACCAATTTGAATGGCATCCTTTGCATATTCAAATTCTTCATGACCACTTAAAATCAAAATCTTTGTCTGTGGCAGTTCTTTTTTTACCAAACGGCTTAACTCTAATCCGTCCATAAAAGGCATGCATATATCTGTAATTACAATATCCGGATGCTTCTTTTTTATAAGAGGAAAGGCCAGTTCTCCATCACTGGCCTCTCCAACAAACGAGAGACCATAGGCCTCCCAATTCATATTCTTGATTCCCTCTCTGACAATAAATTCATCTTCGACAAGAAATACACTGATCATAAAAAAACGCCTTCTCCCTACTCGTTCTCCATTTTATAATTTCATTGAATCAACGGCTGTCCGCTCAATCGGAAGTCCTTCTTTGTAAATCCGGATAAATTCATCAAATCCTTTGACTCCTTCCGGATTCGGATTTAATTCACTGCCTTCCTGACCGGCAAACACCTCTTTATTCAAATAGTCACCAAGATTTTTTCCATCGTTATGAATCAAATAAGCAGCTAACACAGCAATGCCCCAGGCACCACCTTCACCGGCCGTTTCCATAACAGAAATTGGTGTATCTACAGCGTCTGCCAAAATCTGCTGACCGACACCTTTGGTTTTAAATAAACCGCCGTGGCCTAAAAGCTTATCTACTGCTACTTTTTCTTCTTTCAAAAGAAGGTCCATACCAATTTTCAAAGAAGCAAGTGCCGAATACAGATTCACACGCATAAAGTTAGCTAAATTAAATTTACTGTTTGGGGTGCGAACAAACAATGGACGTCCTTCTTCCATTTCCGTAATATTTTCACCGGAAATATAATTGTACGCCAACAGATTTCCACCGTTTGCATCGCCTTCCATCGCTTTTTTGTACAATGTGCCATACAACCGGTTCATATCGACATCCAGACCAAAACTCTCTGCAAATTCGCGGAAAATATTTACCCACGCATTCAAATCAGATGTACAGTTATTGCAGTGCACCATCGCAACCAAATCACCGGACGGTGTTGTAACCAAATCCAGTTCTTTGTAAACTTTACTCAATTCTTTTTCAAGAACTACCATAGAAAATACCGATGTACCGGCAGACACATTTCCTGTGCGCCGTGCAACAGAATTCGTTGCCACCATACCGGTTCCTGCATCTCCCTCCGGCGGACAAAGTGGAACTCCTGCCTCCAAATCACCGTCTGTATCAAGAAGTTTTGCGCCTTCTTGTGTAAGTGTTCCTGCATCCTCTCCGGCGGACAATACTTCCGGGAAAATGTCCATTAATTTCCATGGATATCCTTTGTCTGCAATCGCTTCATCAAACTGAGAAACCATTTTTGCATCGTATTTTCCTGTTTCAATATCAATCGGGAACATACCGGATGCATCCCCTACACCAAGCACTTTTTTGCCGGTCAGCATCCAGTGAATATAACCGGCTAATGTTGTCTGGAAGGAAATATCTTTTACGTGTTCTTCTCCATTTAAAATTGCCTGATACAAATGGGCAACACTCCATCTCTGCGGAATATTATACCGGAATAAATCTGTCAATTTTTCCGACGCTTCTTCGGTAATCGCATTGCGCCAGGTGCGGAATGGAACAAGAATTTTGTCATCCTTATCAAATGCCATATATCCGTGCATCATGGCACTAAATCCAATCGCAGCCAATTTGGTTACTTTCACACCGTATTTTTCCTGCACATCTTTTTTCATATCCTGATAGCAGTCCTGCAATCCCTTCCAAATAGCATCGATGCTGTAAGTCCAGACACCATCCACTAACTGATTTTCCCATTCATGGCTTCCGGATGCAATCGGATGATGTTTTCCATCAATCAAAACCGCCTTGATTCTGGTTGAACCAAATTCAATACCAAGTACCGCTTTTCCCTCTTCAATCTGCTTTTTTGTATCCATTCTAATATCCTCCATTTCTTTGTTTATTTCTCGCACATCTGTGCATAACGCCAGGAATCTTCACACATCCGTTTCAAATCGTACTGTGCTTCCCAGCCAAGTTCTTCTTTTGCCTTTTTGGGGTCTGCGTAGCAAGTGGCAATATCGCCGGCACGACGTGGCTTAATCGTATATGGAATTTTCACTCCATTTGCTGCCTCAAATGCCTTTACAATATCCAAAACACTGTAACCATTTCCCGTTCCTAAATTATAAATATTAACACCTTCTGCAGATACAGCCTTCTGAATCGCATTCACATGTCCTTTTGCCAAATCAACTACATGAATGTAATCGCGGACACCTGTTCCATCCGGTGTATCATAATCATCACCAAACACACCAAGTTCCGGAAGTTTGCCAACTGCCACCTGCATAATGTACGGCATCAGATTATTCGGAATTCCATTCGGACTTTCCCCAAGCAAACCGCTCTCATGCGCTCCAATCGGATTAAAGTAACGTAAAAGAACAACGCTCCACTCATTGTCCGATGTATAAAAATCAGATAAAATCTGCTCTAACATCGACTTCGTCCATCCATACGGATTTGTACAGGTTCCTTTCGGGCACTCCTCCGTAATCGGAATCTGCGCCGGATCACCATAGACTGTTGCGGAAGAGCTGAAAATAATGCGCTTGCAGCCATATTCCTTCATTAATTCACAAAGATTTAATGTACCGGTGATATTGTTCTGATAATACATCAACGGTTTTGCCACTGACTCTCCAACCGCTTTTAAACCTGCAAAATGAATCACAGCATCCAGTTTATGCTCCTCAAAAATCGGACGCATACTCTCCTTGTCTAACATATCTGCTTTATAGAACGTAATTTTCTTTCCTGTGATTTTTTCAATTTTATCTACCACATCAATTTTTGAGTTATACAAATTATCAAAAACAACTACTTCATATCCCTTGTTTAAAAGCTCCACACACGTATGGGAACCAATGTAGCCGGTTCCGCCTGTTACTAAAATTTTCAAAATTGTTTCCTCCATTTCATTTGACTAAAATTAGGTTCGAGCCTCACTTCTTACGTGCAAGCACGACGCTTTGTTTCCTTTATCATAGTGGCTCGAAATCGTTCGTTTTCCTTTGTTATTGTACCACAGGTCCATCACCAATTTCAACTACATAGAAGTCTGCGCTAAGCCCTGTTTTTTCTGTATAGATTCTTCCGGTTTCCTGAATAAATTCATCCACGAAATTCTCTTTTACAAGACTAATTGTTGAGCCGCCAAAACCGCCCCCGGTCATGCGGGAGCCAAGAACCCCGTCCTGCTGCCAGGCTGCCTCTGCCAGCGCATCCATTTCATCTCCTGTGACTTCATAATCTTCAGACAACGACTGATGAGATGCTTTCATTAACTCGCCGAATGTTTTCAGTTCACCGTTTTTTAACGCCGCAGCCGCCTGCTTTGTTCTGGCATTTTCCGTGACCGCATGTTTCACACGCCGTTTTCTATCGTCATCCTTAACCATCACCTGATACAGATTCCATGTTTTTTCATCCAAATCGCAAAGGGCATGAATTCCAATTGCCTGTGAAATTTCTTCCAGAGCAGTTTCACATTCTTCCCGTCTTTCATTATACTTTGACTCACCAAGTTTATGCTTTTTATTGCTGTTCGCAATAATTAATTTTACTCCGCACAGTGTAATAGGAATATACTCATAATCCAAAGTTTTCGTGTTTAATAAAAGTGCATGATCCTTTTTCCCCATTGCCACGGCAAACTGGTCCATAATGCCACAATTTACACCACAAAATTCATGCTCTGCCTGCTGCCCAATTAATGCAAGGTCCACATTGGTCACATCAAAACCATATAAGTCCCGCATGATAAATCCAATCAACACTTCCAAAGATGCTGAGGAAGAAAGTCCCGCCCCGCTTGGTAAGTCGCCAAGCAACAGCAAATCCATGCCAAATGGCAGTACCATTTCTTTCTTTTCAAATGCCCACAAAACGCCTTTAATATAGTTCGTCCAATCGGATTCATTCACTACTTGATAATCCCCAATCGCAATCTCCTGAATCTCGTCTTCCATGTTCATGGAATAAACTTTTATTTTCTTGTCCGCACGTCTTCTCGCAACTCCATAAGTTCCAAGTGTCAGTGCACACGGCAGCACCAGTCCGCCACTGTAATCAATGTGCTCACCAATCAGATTCACTCGTCCCGGTGCAAAATATACTTTTGTACCATTGATATCACCGTAAACGTCCTGAAATTTCTCCAGTAATTTTTCCTTCATCATTTCTCTCCCTCTTTTCCATTAACTCCATTATAACAAACTCTCCCTATAAGCGGTCAATGGATTATTATAAGGTAATGGTGGATTTTTTTATAGTTACGAAATCCGCAAACAAAAAAAACCACACATCCGAATTTCTTTCAAATGCATGGCTCTTTCTCTTGTTCCAACTAGGCTTCTTCTGCTTTATCAACTTCTACAATCGCAGACTTCTGCATCGGAATACGACAGTTTTTGTTGCTTCCAAACTCAACGATAACCACTTCGTCTGTCATATCAATGACAACACCGTAAAAACCGCTGGTTGTAAGAATACTGTCACCAACTGCAACTGCATTTACCAATGCCTGATGCTGTTTTTCTTTCTTTTTCTGCGGACGAATCGCAATCAAATAGAATGCGCCGATAATTACCACATAAAGCAAAATAATTCCAATTCCCTGCATGAGTTAACCTCCTAAAATCATTCATCCAAACCGGCTTCCATACGTGCCAGCTTGTTCTTTTTATATTCAGAGAAAGTACCTGTTTCGATAGCTTCCCGAATTTCTTCCATCATTGTATTATAAAAATACAAATTATGCAAGACTAATAATCGCAGACCAAGCATTTCCTTTGCCTTCAAAAGATGCCTGATATACGCCCTGCTGTAGTGTCGGCAGGCAGGACATCCGCATCCGACCTCAATTGGACGGTCATCCAGTTCATACTTTTTATTCTGCAGATTCATCTTGCCATGGTTTGTGTAAGCATGTCCGTGTCGTCCATTTCTCGCCGGATATACACAGTCAAAGAAATCAACACCCCTCTCTACAGCTTCTAAAATATTCTGTGGTGTACCAACCCCCATCAGATAAATGGGTTTATCCTGTGGCAGTTCCGGCACCGTAACATCCAAAATGTGATACATCTGCTCATGCGTTTCACCGACTGCCAAACCACCAATCGCATAACCATCCAAATCCAGTTCGCGGATTGCTCTTGCGTGATTAATACGGATATCTTCAAAAGTTCCGCCCTGGTCAATACCAAAAAGCATCTGCTCCTTATTAATCGTATCCGGAAGTGCATTTAACCGCTCCATCTCTGCCTTACAACGGCGCAGCCACCGCGTCGTTCGGTCAACCGAATTCTGCATATATTCACGCGTAGCCGGATGCGGCGGACACTCATCAAATGCCATCGCAATCGTTGACGCGAGATTCGACTGAATCTGCATACTTTCCTCCGGTCCCATGAAAATTTTACGTCCATCAATATGTGAATTAAAATGCACGCCCTCTTCTTTGATTTTTCTAAGTCCGGCTAAGGAAAACACCTGAAATCCGCCCGAGTCTGTCAAAATCGGCTTGTCCCAATTCATAAACTTATGAAGACCACCTAATTTTTTTATCACGTCATCACCCGGTCTCACATGCAGATGATACGTATTTGACAATTCAACCTGCGTGTGGATATCGTGTAAATCCATCGTAGAAACTGCACCCTTAATCGCAGCCACCGTTCCTACATTCATAAACACCGGTGTCTCAATTACGCCATGCGGTGTCGTGAAACGACCTCTGCGCGCACGCCCATCAGTCGCCAGCAATTCATATTTCTTCATTTACCGTGTCACTCCAAAACCAAGTATTGTAAATTTCTTCGCCTCGTCGCCTTCTTTCATGCAGAATACGACTTCGTGTTTTTTGCTCTCTTTTTCATCAATTAAAATCTGCGGATTACAGTGTGCCCATCCATTATCGAGTGGGTTAATCTGTTTTACCACATTGCCATCAACTAAAATATCAGCCGTACCAAATTCGGACGAACCGGAATCTTTGATAACCGCCACTAAATTTTTACAAGTAATCGTCATCCTAAATTCTGCCCCTGTTACAGAACCGTCATTCATCCAGTTGTCAGCAAACTCCGGTGAACCATTCAAATCCATATCACGCTCTACATACTGGATATCTGTATCTTTTGCATCATACCCATTCTGTTCAATCACTGCAAAATCTTCTGCATTTGTGCGGTCAAAGCGAATCAAATCCTTAAACTGTACGCCATAAACCGGCTCTTTGTCAAGAGAAATATCCTGCTCTGCCATCTCCTCTTTGTCTACCTTTTCAAACAAATTTGCAATGCAGTCTGCCATAATACGGTGTCCGTCATTCGTTGGATGGTAAATATCATAGAAGAACTGTCTCTTTGTAATTACACGATTTTTTTCAAACTGCGGAACAACAGCATCTTTTACACTAACCATCGGCAGTTCATAGCGCTCACCAATTGGCTGCAATCGATTTTGCAGATTCCAGTCATTCATAAATACTGCAAAATTCAATAACACTGCCGGTGCATTTTCAGCTTGAAGAATTTTCATCACAAGACTCTCAAAACTAACACCCTGCGTCTCATCGCCCTCGTCATTTACCGCAAATTCAACCACTACCAAATCCGGCGTAATCTCGCCATTTTTCGTAACATCTAAATCATAACGCACCATACCAAGTTCGGATGGAGTTCCACCGACACCGGCCTTTACATAGTGCATATTTTTTCCATCGCAAGGTGAAAACAACTTGCAAAATGCGTCATAAGAACGGTAAGCATAACACATCGTGTTGATTGGCTTTCCGCCGGCTCCCTGTGTAATCGAGCCTCCAATATAAGCAATCGTCACATCCTCGCCGCGTTTACATTTTTCGATTACCTTTTTCAGGCGATAATTGTTTCCTGTCGACACAAGCGAGTTTTCAATCATATCCTGATACTCCGGCGAATCAAAATTAACCGGCGGATCAACTTGAATTTCCGGCACTTCATAGCCATCATTTACATAAAATTTGACTGTCAAATCCATATTTTTATTTTCTTCCGGGAAAATAAAATTAAAGGAGCCGAAGCAGTCATCATCCTCATTTACCGGGTAGGCATCTACCGGAAGAACCATTTCTTCTCCCGTACATGGAATTGTCGCTTCCATCACAGTTCCTGTCGTGTATTTATCAGTTTTTCCATAACACTGGAACTGGAACTCGACTTCCTTTTCTTTATCTGCCGGGTCTTCCGCCTTGATACTGACACCAACACTGTGAACCAGTTTGCGGAATGTCTCCATCCTTGGGATCATATCCAGCAATTCTTCATCAATATCTCCTGATGTAAATTTTACCTGATCTTTTAATCTTCCCTCTAAGTACACATAATCGCGAATTACGCCCTCCGGGTCTTTTGAACCGGAAATCGTCTTGTCTAAAACAACATATAAACATGGTCTTTTTTCAACCGGATCCTTCGGTGCTGCGGGTCCTCTCATATTCTTACAACTCCTTTTTCTCAAATCATTTTCAAATGCAAAAGTCCCCTTTTGCACGGCAATCGTTATTATTATAACGCAAAATCGTCAAAAGGGGAACCCCATTATTTCAATTCCCGGAGCCAAATCAAACAGCAAATATCCAGCGTCAAATACTGCCTCCATTATATCTGATATACGAGGCTTATCGTTATTCCTTCTCTTTTTCAATTAACTCCTTATATTTTTTTAAACATTCATCTGCATTGGCACAAATCTTATTAAACACCTCTTTGCACATATCTATTTTCTCCTTTGTTACTCCACTAAAAACATTCTTTGCAAATTGTTTTTGTGTCCTTATGCCGCTTTGTACAATTGGTTCTGCCTTATCCAGTAAAGTAATCTTGATATATTTTTTATTACGAATGCTCTGCTCCCTTGCTCTATTAGCTTATTTTACTTGTTTTAAATGCTGTCACCCGGTCAAGTTTTGCTTGACATTCATAAAAGGCCGGTGACTCATAAATCACATACGTGTAGGCTCCGTCAATCGCAATTCCTTCATTCATCGGAGGCATTTTAACGGTCTTTTTCTTTTTGTTTTTCTTAATCGACAGTTTGGTGTAATCCCATGTCGGCTGATACGTTTCTAACTGCGACATAAAACCTCTGCGTCCCTTTTTGGTCTGACAGGAGCGGGAAACAATCATTTTCCCTGATGTAGTAAACGCAACTCCCTGTGTCCGGTTCGGCATAAGAATCCGGTTTGTGTAAGTAAGAGATGGCGCTGCGGATTTATTCTGAATGGTATAACCGTACATATATTTTGAGGAGAATTCGCTGTACGCTGCTGCCCAGATTCGGTTATTGTAATAGGTAACGTAAGACATCGTTTCCGGCATTTTTACAACGGAAGCAAACCGGTAAATCTCGTAATACGGCCTGCCGGATAAAACTGCTGCCTGAACCTGATTAAACTTAAAACTCTGCAAATTTTTACCGTATGTCACCCAGACATTCTCGCCATCAAAGGTGATGCCGCCCACATGCCCGGTATGTGGCAGAACAATGGTCGTAATATACTTTCTTGTTGTTTTGTTCATCACATAAATAACCGATTCCTGTTTTTTCGTGTAATCATATGCAGAAATCAGCAGATAATTTCCGGCAAATGTCACACTCTGAGGGACCATACGTGTCGCATAAAAGCCCCCCACATTTGTTCCAACAAGTCCCGGAATCACATAACTCTTTGCATAAGAAACTCGTTTTTTGAAGGCTTTATATTTTTTATAAGCCGCTGATTTTTTAAACGCTTTTTTCGTTTTAAAAAACTTGGCTGATATACTCGTCGCTTTCACTTTTTTAGAAGCAGTTTTGATACTTTTTACCGTTGAAACCGAACTCATCGTAATCCCGGACACGGTTCGCACTGCTTCGATTTTTACATAGTATTTTGTATTCTTCTTTAATCCGTCTATACCACGGATTTTCGACTCGTCTGCGGGCACTTTGACTACTGCCTTGTAACCGGAAGCCGATTTTTTTGAATAATAAATATTAAAATAATCTGCTCCGGTTCCTTTGCTCCATTTGACCTTAATCCGCTTATCACCACCTTTGATTTTTGAAATACTTGGTATCGATGGTGCCGTACCAAACAATACTTCCTCTGACGGTTCGCCCGGATTATCTACATCACCGGCATACGCAACAATCGTAAAATAATAGTCCTTTCCGGCGGAAAGTCCTGTCACATCAAATGTCGTCTCTATCGTATTACCTGCCAAAATACTTTCTTTTGAAGTCGATTTACGATAATAAATCTGATAACCGGTGGCTCCACTGACTGGCTCCCACGCAAGCGTTATCTTTGTCTTTACATTTTTTGTTGCAGTAATTTTTGTCACTTCACCAGGCTGCAGAGCTACAAGCAGGACTTCGGATTCTTTTCCATAATACCCACTCACACCGGCACGAATTTTTACATATAAAATCTGTCCTTCTTTCAAATTTGTAAATTCATAACTGGTTTTTGTCGTGCTTTTCAAGAGTGAAAAACCACTCGTCTCTTTAGATGAGGTAAAAATTTCGTATTCCTTGCTTTCTGCCAGTGCATTCCACTCAATCACTGCTTTTTTCTTGGTTGTCTCTTTCCTCCTCAGCCCGGTCACCTGTCTCGGAACAATACGAACCGTATAGTTTATCGTCTTGTCCTGATAGGACAATTCTAATTGCTGCTCACCAATCTTCGTCGTATCGACAGCCGTCATCTTCTCCGGATGCACAAGCTGCTCTGTTGCGTCCTCATAAGTCACTTTGATAACAACATTTTCCTTAGTAAATGTACTTTTATAAGGGAGTTCAATTTCCGTATCGACAACTTCTATCTTTGCAATTTCTTTCGTTTGTCCGGCCGGTGTACTCTCCGCCGCCAAAGTCATTTTTCCATCCAATTCCATTCCTGCAAGCAATCCCATAACAAGAATGAGCGCTATTATCCTACGTTTCATTTTGTACTGCCTCCTATTCTGCCAGTCTCATACTTTTTGTATGTCGTCTTTTCGTCTGACACTCACTATAGCCGACAGGTTTGTCACAAAAAAGGCCACGCATCTCTGCGCAGCCTTCTCTATAAATAACAGGGGCACTAGGAATCGAACCCAGCTCTGGAGTTTTGGAGACTCTTATTCTACCGATGAACTATGCCCCTACAAGTAAGTGTTTTCCGCACTCACTCGATTATCATACCTCGTTTTAAGCCTTTTGTCAAGCATTTTCTATTCGCTAATACCCTTTTCGCTTATAATTTTGCGAATGGTATCTTCTGACTCTTCACACTCGTCCGCAATTTGTGAAATTGACTTTCCTTTATTTAATTTTTTCTGAATTTGTACACGCAGGCCTTGACCAATTCCTAATTCGATTCCCTGCTCGATTCCTTCTTTCAATCCTTGCTCACGCCCCTGCTCATACTTCTC
>ULXW01051409.1_pt1 | contig 25564 bp, 19 predicted proteins | sample 1961661 | NCBI WGS metagenome assembly ULXW01 (sample SAMEA4835849, study PRJEB28245) | human gut metagenome | biome: gut microbiome; material: fecal sample | place: Denmark | collected 2008 | reverse complement strand
GCAGCGAGTTAATGAAGTTATTATCCTTGATACGGGTCACTTCCTCGTTCTTAATAGTCTGGGTAGCATAGGTAAGCGTTTTGGATTCCCGCGATATACCCATCGCCGTTACTACGACTTCTTGTAAAACCCGTGTCTCCTCATGCATAACGACATCGTATGAGGAAGCATTCGCCAACGACAAAGTCGCCTTTTGATACCCGACATAACTGAATTCGAGCACGGCATTATTATTCGGGACCTCTACCGAGTAAACACCGTCTATATTAGTAGAAGCTCCTATCGAAGTTCCCTTCACTAATACACTCACACCGATTAGTGGTTCTCCCGAAACATCGGAAACCACTCCTTTAATAGTACGCTTGCTTGGCTGGGTTACATTTGCAGTAACCTTTCCTGCCCCTTGATCTATTGCATTAGCAAAAAACGGAACAAAAAAAGACAAAGAAAACGCCAAAAGCCCAATTTTACACTTCTGATTTTTTTTCATGCTTTTAGATTTAACCATTTAATATTTAACATAAATAATACTATTTAAACATTCCTCTCTCGTATACCTTGCGTAAATAAATCTCACGAAACATTTTTACATACCGTATCAATAATATTAACCCTAAATCGAACTATATCCCTAGTGAGATTCGTAATTTTTTTCTATTTTTTTTGAACAAACGAAAAATAAAACCACGTTTATTAATCTTTATTTTATTTATATTCAGATAAATAAACACACAAAAATTTTCTTAATACAATATATTTATTTAAAATTATAATAAGGATAACAATATAATCTCCATTATTAACCTCTGATTCTTCAACATCGAATGAAAAATACTCCCGAACAAGATATTCCGATAAACACGCACCGATACCCTATCTCCCTGTTAAATTAAATAAAGCCGGGCATACATGATTAAATTTATTATATCTTTACTCAACTTAAAACAAGCAAAACATCATGCCCAAGAACAAAATAATTCTATTCTGTTTTCTGTTTTCATGGATAGGACTACACCCTATCGCTGCTATTAGCTTGGAAAAACAATCGACCGTCGGACAAAAGATTCGTCAGGCCATACAAGGGAAAAATGCAACGGTCGGCGTAGCATTCTCGATCGACGGACAATTATTTACGTTTAACGACGAACATCGGTATCCGCTAATGAGTATTTTTAAACTCCATGTTGCCATAGCAGCTCTTCAAAAAATGGAAAACGAATGTATCGCTCTGGACTCTTTACGCTTCATCGAATCGTCTCAAATACACAAAGACACTTATAGCCCGCTAAGAGAATTATACCCCGAAAGAAACTTTTATCTTTCTTACGCCGACCTCATGCGCTATGCCGTTTCTCAAAGCGACAACAACGCTTGCGACATTCTCATAGACTATCTCGGCGGTATCGATATCGTGAAAGACCGAATCGACAAATTAGGTATCACAAACTACAATCTCACCGAAACCGAAGAAACCATGCACTCTCGCATATCCAATTGCTATAACAATTGGAGCACACCTTCGTCTACACTTCAACTATTGGAAAAACTCTACAACGAACCGATACTGAATGAAACACATACCGAATTTCTAAAAAATATTTTGATAGAAACTTCTACCGGAAAAGATAAAATAAAAGCCGGATTGCCCGATAATATTGTCTTAGGACACAAAACAGGCAGCTCCGACCGTTTGGACGACGGAACAAAAATCGGCGACAACGATACCGGCGTAATCTATCTCCCGAACGGAAAATTATGCTTTCTCGCTATTTTCATCAAAGACTCTCGTGAGAGCGACCAAACCAATACACAAATTATCGCCGATATCGCAAGAATCATTTACAATTCCGCGGTTCAAAAATAAGAAACATGAAACGCTCTTTTACATACATCATTCTACTTTATCTTTTAACTATCGGTTGTTCCGGGAAATCCGCTTCTGTTATCGGCGGGGCTAACGGATCTACCGAAATTATCGTTGCAGACTGCGATACCGATACGATTTTAACAGGAAATGACTTAGAAAAATTCGACAGTCTTTTCAACGCATGGGTAAACAATTACAACACCAACCCGATAACCCGCCTCAGCAGCAACACAAATGATGCGAAAAAATTGGAACAATTTCCGCAATTGCTAAACATGGGAAAAAAAATCATTCCCTGTATCATCACCCGATTGCCCGACAAAAACCTATTTTGGACATTAACGCTATATGACGAACTGCAAGACATCGATAGCTTAAAGTCATTCGACTATACCCGAGGCGAACAATTCAGAGCACAAGAAACCCTCCGGAAATATGTAGAAGCTAAGTTACACAAGAAGAAACGGGTATTCAATTCAGATCAAGAAAAAATAAAAGCTATTCGAGAATTGGCTAAGGAGTATGGCTGGGAAGAAGATTCTACGCTCTCTCCCCGCGAAAAAGACTCCATACTCCTCAACTTAGATTACGAAATCACAGAGGAAACATTCAAATTTTACAAAAATGGAAATAACGAGGAGTAAAATACTAATCATAATGGGCATTATCATGCTCATAGGATTCATCACAATAGGTTTTTTCATTTTTCCGATAGGCATTACCCTATGCTCCATAATCGGATTATGTTATGGAATTACAAGCAAAGACAAATTATTCACCCGATGGTCATTCATCGGGTTATCGGTAGGAATCATTTTTTTAATCTACACCTATTACGTTATACAAGGAATGTAAAGAACTATTCCCCAATATAAAATGAAAGCACCGTATATTATTGATATACGGTGCTTTCATTTTATATCATCGTCGTTTTCACTCAAACATATGACGCAATTTACTGAATATTCGCTGTTTAGCTGTGAGTGTAGGCTGTATATTGACGGCAGTTTTCAAATCCTCGAAATGCTTCTTTTCGCTGGCATTGAGGTTTTCTGGAATGTAAACCGATACATTTACAATCAAGTCACCTACTCCATAACGATTAACCGAAGGCAATCCTTTTCCCCTAAGCCGGAATATTTTTCCGGGTTGAGTACCGGGATCCACTTTTATACGAGCCTTACCATCAAGAGTAGGAACTTCGATAGAACCGCCCAATACGGCAGTCGGCAAATCGAGCAGCAAATTATATATCAAATCGTTCTCGTCGCGCAGTAAATCGGGATGCGGTTCCTCTTCGATTAAAATCAACAAATCACCATTCACACCGCCATGACGAGCAGCATTCCCTTTGCCCGCCATAGAGAGTTGCATACCTTCGGATACCCCGGCCGGAATATTCAACGTGATTACCTCTTCTTCACGTACGATACCTTCCCCAGCACAATGCGGACACTTCTTCGTAATAATACGGCCCTCTCCACCGCAGTCGGGACACGTAGTCGTCGATTGCATAGCTCCGAGAAAAGTCTGTTGTACCCGTGTCACTACTCCCGACCCGTTACATTTCGAACACGTCGTATAAGCCGTACCGTTCTCTGCACCCGTACCGTTACAATGAGAACAGCTCACATACTTAGGAACCTTTATTTTTTTCTCGACACCGGTAGCGATCTCTTTCAATGTCAGTTTCACCTTTACTCGTAAATCCGAACCTTTATTGACATGACGACGTCCCCCTCGTGAGCCGCCCCCGAAGCCTTCGAATCCGCCGAATCCACCACCGAAAATATCGCCGAAATGCGAGAAAATATCCTCCATAGACATACCGCCGCCACTGAAACCGCCACCGGCAGCACCGCCTAACCCTTGATGCCCGAACTGGTCGTAACGAGCCCGCTTGTCCGCATCACTCAATACTTCATATGCTTCGGCAGCCTCTTTAAACTTTTCCTCAGCCTCTTTGTTTCCGGGGTTCTTATCCGGGTGATATTGGATAGCTTTTTTACGGTATGCCTTTTTTATCTCCTCGGCCGTCGCATTTTTAGCGACACCCAGCACTTCATAATAATCTCTTTTTTCCATTGCTCCCTATCCTATAATTTATTCCCCTACCACGACTTTGGCAAAGCGAATAACTTTGTCATTGAGCGTATATCCCTTTTGTACGGTATCTATCACTTTACCTTTTTGAGCCGGATCCGAAGCCGGGAACATCGTCACAGCCTCGTGATATTCTGTATCGAAATCCGCTCCCTCCGTAGGAATCTCCTTTACGCCGTTTTGTTCTAGATAGCTTTTGAATTTATTATATATCAAGCTCATTCCCTCTTTCACAGCCGCTAAATCATTACTTTCTTCCACAGCTGCCAATCCGCGTTCAAAATCGTCGATAACCGGCAGAATAGCTTTCATGCAATTCTCACCGCCATTCTTGATCAACTCCGATTTCTCACGCAACGTCCGTTTCCTGAAATTATCGAACTCGGCCATCAATAGCAAATAATCCTTCTGCATTTTCTCGATAGTCGCCTTCAAAGTTTCCAATTCGGCTGACAATCTGGCAGCCTCATCAGCCTCGCCTTCTTCACCGCCCTCCTCGCAACCTGTTTCTTCCGAAACTTCGGGTTCTTGGTTCAACGACTCTTTCTTCTCCTTTTCAGAAGCCTCATCTACAATATTTTGCGATTTTTCGCATTCTTTCTTTTCGGCCATATTTATAATTTTTCTTTCGTTACATTTTCATTTTCATCACGCTCATATCATCATTACCAATGAGCACCATTATAGTATCAAAAACACTGCCAAACAAGCCTAAACTGCACTTTTGTCAGAGAGCACTGCCACCTTCCCAATGTTTTCATTTCTATCCATTACCTGCAAAAAAGCAATTCCCTTTCTCCAAAAGAAAAAGAGCAGGGCAAACCTGCTCTTTTTATATCCTGTTCAAAAATAATAATTGTTCTTTAAACGTAAAAATCCGACACTAATCAAACTTCGGCACTATCTCGAATATCTCCACTGGCCCTTCTATTTGTACTTCGGAAACTCCCTCGGCCAACTCGACCTTAAAAAACGACGAATCGATAACCGACTCAACCGCCAACGAACCATCGGGCCTAAACTGTCTCAAATGCACGACAGGAGCTCCATTCCCCGCCTCCGGCAATTCATTCACCAACAAAGTATATCCCTCGGTCCGAGGAGCGACCCCAAAAGAAAAAGTTCCATTATTTCGATAACTTGTACCTATTTGCTGATCAAACGCATAAAGAGCTTGCTGTACATCGTCGGACTTTAAGCTGAAACCCAAATGTTCCACTCTGGGAGGATTCACTTCGAATGAACGAACCGATGCGTAATTCGTGCGAGTAGATTCGAGTCTTTTCAATCGGACATATCTGGCCTTTACAGGCTCCCCATTCCAACGAACGATATACTGTTTATTCAACTCTTCCGTCAACGGAGTCCATGCTTTACCATCAATCGAATATTCCACTACGGCATGGTCGAAATAATCGACATCGTCCACAGAATTACGCCCCTGCAAAATAGAAACTTCGGTCACATCTTTGACACTTCCCAAATCAACCCCAATCCAATCGCCGGCTTTTTGAGCGATTCCCGATGTATAATAAGTCGTAGTATCGTGATCAAACATTAACTTGCTCAACGTGGTTTTCGCATTATGGAACGAACCTATACCCCTATAACAGATAGGAGTCTCGCCCGACAACCGAGTTAAAAAGCCGTATGCCATATCGTCCATAACATTTTCATAAAATGGTTGCAGTTTCATGGTCCCGCTTTTATGAGCCTCATAATTTTCTCGATCCTTCTTACTCATCAAGTTCCGAATATACTTATTCCAAAAATCGGCATCATCTTTACCATCACGATAAACACGGGCAAGTTCCAAAGCCCGTTTTCCTCTCGTACCCAACTTCCCGAATTCTTGGAGCCACGGAGTCAACTCACTCATCAGACCTTTATTAGTGCAACCTTTTTCTATTTCGGCAGGAGCTTTCTCTACCTTATCGAATTCTGCCCAAAGAGCCTGAGCCTCCGTTTCATTCCAATCACCGATTCTGAAAGTCTTGGTTTCCCACGATTCATCGCGGCGATAACCGGTCTCCGTATCGCAAGAATGAATAGCGAATGTCCGGTAGGCCTCCCTTGCTTTCGGCATCAATTCGCCGAGTCCTCTCTCCCAATTATCGATAGGATTATAAGCCGCTATATTCCATGTATAATCGGCAACCCCGTATAAAGCCAATTTCGAAGCCTCTCCATGTTCCATCGGATTACTTGCTATTCCGCAAAGATCATTAGAATCCAACGAAGTATTCAAGCCATAAACAGGTCCTTGCAAAATAATATTGCGCACATAGTCGGTAACCGGATAATTCCACCAAAAATATGCCGGACGCTTAATTCTGGAATTAACCCAATCCAAAGTCTCCGGTGTTAAGTCGCTGCATACTACGTCTCCTGTCCAAAACACTTCTATCGACGGATCGAGAGTTTCTCCATAAATAGCAAGACTTCCTTGCGGTGTAGGATTTGCCCAAAGTTTGGAATAATCGGTCGGACAAACCGTTAAATATGCTACATCGCCTTTGGACTTCACAAAATCCTTAGTCAATCTATTCAAAAGCTCCGTCTGTTTCACCGGATTTGTCCCTTCGCCCGATATATCGTCGAAAAAGAGGGCGAAAGCCCGTACACCGAGGTCATACATCAAATTAAACTTATTAACGAGGTTTTGATAATCCTCCTCGTTCCATTTAATATCTTGTCCCGGGTGTATCGCCCAGACAAAATCGACCCGATTACGTTTACAAGCCTCTATCAACTCTTTGATATTCCCAGCCTCTTTTTCGGGATATGGAAGCCTCCAATTCGGACTACTGTGGTACGGATCGTCTTTCGGACCGTACAAATAGCTATTCATCTTGAACTTACCATAGAAATCTATCAAAGACATTCTCACCTCATGAGACCACGGCGTTCCATAAAATCCTTCTACTACCCCCCGGTATTTCAAATCGGGGTAATCGTCGATTTCCACATATGGTAATTCACCCGTTACAGTCGCAGGACTCTCGACTAACTGACGGAGAGTCTGCAAACCGTAAAAAGCTCCCCGCTCGTCATAACCGACGATCGATATACCATTCTTTCCGATATTCATGCGATATGCACCTGAAACAGGTTTTACTCTATACTTAGCCGAAACCTTCGAACCAAAATCGACAGAGAGTTTTACCCCCTTCTTGTTAAAAGTGACAAAATCCAAATCTTCGGAAAATTTTCCATGCTTATCTTTTAGACACACTCCACCCGAAATATCGAGCCTCCCGGTTGGGTCGAGAACCAGTTTATGAGGAGTAGGGTTAATAATTATCCCCTTATGATCCAATTTTTTACCCGGCACAGCAAAAACGTCTTGCGCTTCCGATCTCTGCGATGCCAAATCGAACTCCGATTCCTGCGCCGAAAAGGTTCCGCACATCAACAAACCGATGCATACCATCAACGACTTTCTACAATCTATCATTTTCATAAAACTAATTTAAGCATGGAAATTTTATTATCTATCAAATAAACCCCATTAATGGGGTTATCCCTAGCGTTTTTTCAAAAATTTCTTGCTCAACCACCGTCTCACCGGCTCGTCGTAAAGTTTCAAACAAAGATAGGCTACCAATATATTCCATACATAAACGCACAAGGCTACTCGCCACGTTTCCCCGAATGTAAAATACTGGTTCTCAATCAACCAAGAATAGAACAAATACATAAACGGGTAATGCGTGATATAAAGCGGGAAAGAAATATCTCCCAAAAATTTACATATCCGCGTAGATGTTTTATCGGTCGTGTTTCCCGACGCACCCAATATAATGAGAACAGGAAATACCACGACTATACAAAATGCCTCAAAAAGACCATTCATACATATAGGTTCGACCCCTTCTACATAAGGAACACAAAACAAAACCAACAATACGAAAGAGCATATCCAGAATGCCCCTCTCACTTTCACCGGTTTGAAATTACGCGACAACAACAGTCCCAAAGAAAACGGGAAAAGCATTCGCAACAGTCCACCCACAAAATTCACCGAATCGAGCGTCCAGCCTACCCCTATCATGCCATACCCCGATACATCGAAGATAGCGAAACAAGCCAGACAGATTCCCAGTAATACGACAAAAACAGTTAACGCCTTAGTAGACAAACGACGAATAAACAAAGCATACAAAATATTACCGATATACTCGAAAAATAATGACCAACTGGGACCGTTCAAAGGAAACATTTCACCATTACCCCGAACCTCATAACCTGCACCCGGATAGGCCGGAATGAAAAACATCGCGAAAAGCAAAGCCCACATCACCATCGACGTAGCCACATGAGTCCCGTCCCACTGTTCGCTACCCTGGATACAAAATGTAATCACACCTAAAACTGCACCCATGACAACCATCGGGTGAAGACGAATCAACCGCCGCTTAAAGAAATTTTTTACCGTCAGGCTCTTTCCCCAACGATCATCATAAGCATAACCGATAACGAAGCCCGATAAAATAAAAAAGAAATCCACGGCCAAATATCCATGATTGATGCTTTCTATAAGAGTACCACCGGCAAAAGCATACCCTTCGAAGACATGATACCACACGACCAAAAGCGCAGCTACACCACGTAATCCGTCAAGCAACTCATAATGAGGTTTGGTATCTGAAAACGCGGCAGAAGAAATTTGTTGCATAATGAATTGGTAATTTAGATTTTTGATTTTAGTGATGATTAATATTACGGCAAAATTACAGGACTTATATAATTTAAAATTTGTCCTATGTCAAAAAATCCTCTGAAAGATCATTTTCGGGCTCCCCTGAGACGACTGAGCGTCGAGAGTGTTATACCCAAATACGATGCAATATACCCAAGTTGAGCTCGCTGGTTCACCTGAGGGAATTGCTGCCTGAACTCCTCATACCGTTCTTTTGCCGATAAAGTCAAACGTTCCTTATGGGAGCGATGCAAACGCCGGTACTCGTCTTGATGAATAATCCGCCCCCAATTAGCCAGTTCGATATTCGTTTCGAACAGCCGACGCAATTTATCCAGAGATATTCTATAAACGACTACATCTTCAAGGGTCTCCACAAATTCTTCGCTCATCTTGTTATAATAGAGTTCGTCCATACTGAACACGATTCCGCCCTCACACGAAAAAGAAGTCGTTATCTCTTCTCCGTTCACCAACCAAAACGAGCGAGTCATTCCCTTCCCTATAAAATAAGCCGATTTACAATACATGCCCGCCCTTATCAACTGATACTTCTTGGGAAAACGGCACAAAGTCATGCTCTCTTTCAATGTCCGTATCGTATCATCGGAAATCGGATATAAAGAATTTATCTTATCTATAATACCGGTCATGTAACAATCTTCGATCATTCTCTTTTTCAAAAACGATTTTATACGCTATACTTCACAAATTCCAGTCCAAACAAAACACCCCGGATAACAATCGGCAAGATCGACTTCTTTATCGAATAGGGCAAATACCGAAGAACCCGAACCGGACATAGATGCATATACAGCTCCCTGTTCATATAAACGATCCTTTATCTCTCCTATTTCCGGAAATCGGGCAAACACACTTTCTTCAAAGTCATTGATCAATCGACCTCTCCACTCCTCGACCGGACGGGAAACGGTATCCCTCACCGGCTCTTCCGGCAATACCGGAGTAACCAACGAATAAGCCACCGACGTAGGCACGGAGACAGAAGGCTTTACCAATACGATTCGATAGGACTTCAACGACAATTCGATCGGCTCGAACTCATCGCCTATTCCTTTGGCTAATAAAGGTTTATTATGCAAGAAAAATGGGCAATCGGCTCCCAGAGAAGCAGCTTCCCTGTCGAGCTCGTCATCGCTCAACGGCAAACGAAAATAATCTCTCACCATCGCCAACAAAAAAGCTGCATCGGAAGAACCGCCTCCTAACCCCGCACCAAAGGGTATGGCTTTATGGAGATAAATAGATATCGGGGGTAACGAAAAACGATGGCTCAATCTTTGCCACGCTTTCATCACCAAATTATTCTGGGGATCACCGTCTATGACAATTCCCGACAAAGACAACTCCGTCTCCTGTTGCGACGTTGGAACAATCTCCAAAGCATCTTGTAACTGAACGGGATAAAATACCGTCTCTATATTGTGATAACCATCGGGACGACGGGCTACGATACGCAACCCCAAATTGATTTTTGCATTGGGAAATCTAATCATCTATATCCTTGTTTTTCGAGAATCTTTGCGAAAATAACCATTCTCAGTCACATAGGCAACTCCACTCTAAAAAAGAATAAAAATTTCATCGAAGAGAAAATTTATTATAATTTTACCGACATAATAGAAAAACAGAAACAAATGAAAAAAAGAACCCTCACCGCCGGTACTATCCTTTTATGCCTATCTGCAATCTCTTTCGGGCAAAATTCTATAAAAGATTTTCTACATCAAAATCCACAATTTTTCGGTAGTACGGCATCTGTTTATTATTGCAACGACACCATAGACACCCCGGCTCCAAAGGATTTCATACCGTTTCACATCGATCATATAGCTCGACACGGTTCACGCACCCACGATTCAAAAAGCATGGTTCCGAACCTGTACAAACTAATGAATAAAGCCGATTCTTTGAACCTTTTAACCCGGGAAGGCAAACTGCTGCGTAATCAAATCGACACCATCTACCATTTGATGAATCATCGCTGGGGAGACCTCACTCCGCTCGGAGCCCGACAACACCGGGATATGGCTCGTCGCATGTATCACCGCTTTCGTCCGGCGTTTACACCTCAGGACGGCAAAGTGACCCTTGTGGCACAATCGACCACGGTTCCACGCTCCATGGCTAGTATGGCGGCATTCGTCGCAGAAATGAGAGGCTATACCCCCACTGCGGAGTTTTCTATGGATCCCAGCAACGGATATGACAATACCCTGCGATTCTTCAAAGGAAAAGAATACCAACAATATCTCTCGAAAGGCTCATGGAAAAAGATACTCCGAGCCTATCAGGAAAAGCACACACCCACAAGGCTTATCGACCGTATATTCAAGAAAGAGTGGGAACAAATCATACCCGATCCTATTACATTCATGACCCACCTATACGCGTTAACCATCATATTGCCGAATACCGACTACGACATATCCCTATATCCGTGGTTCACAGAAGAAGAAAAATTCGATTTATGGAGTGCGAACAATCTATCGCAATACCTGCGTAAAGCCAACTCCATTCCCGGAAAAGGACTCCCTGTCGCCATTGCGAAACCTCTGTTAAAAGACATGTTGGCTACATCGCAAGCAGCGATCGACGGAAACGGTGTCGAAGCCAATTTACGTTTTGCACACGGTGAAAATACAATTCCTTTACTCGCCCTGTTAGGCATTGAGAATGCAGCCGTTGCAGAAGCCGATCCCGAAAAAGTAGCCGAGGTTTGGCAAGACTTCAAATACAATCCTATGGCGACGAATATCCAATGGATACTTTATAAAAATACCGATGGGAAAATACTCGTGAAAGTATTGTTCAATGAACAAGAAATAAAACTACCCATCGATTCGGAATATGCACCTTATTACGATTGGGAGCTATTCCAAAAATATTGTGAAAAGCAGATGGCGAAATACCCCGATACGACACCGGCCCTGTAATTAATCGGAAATATCTGCTTGTTGAAAAGTTCATTATAAGATTCGCTCACCAAATTTCCCGATAGCAGAAAGATTGACTACTTTTGTAGCGGGAAAGAATTGCCGCATGGAAACTCGAAGAAATTACACTCACCAGAAAAAAGCCTACGCTCCGAAAGTTTCGGAACAAGGCAAGCTACAACCTCAGGACAAAGAGCTCGAAGAAGCCGTGTTGGGGGCTCTCATGCTCGAAAAAGATGCCTATACCACCGTATGCGACATCTTAAAGCCAGAGTGTTTCTATGAGCCGACCAACCAGCTTATTTATAGTGCAATATCCCGGCTGGGTGCACAACAACGCCCCATCGACATGCTCACCGTCACCGAGCAACTGCGACTCGACGGAAAGCTCGATGAAGTCGGCGGAGCCCTCCGTATTTCCGAACTCACCGGACGTGTGGCATCGGCGGCGCACATCGAATACCATGCCCGCATCGTAGCCCAAAAATATTTGGCTCGGGAATTGATCGAATTTTCCAGCGAAATACTCAACAAGGCCTTTGACGAGACCAACGACGTAGATGACCTTATGCAGGAAGCCGAGGGGAAACTCTTTGAAATTTCCCAACGTAACCTGAAAAAAGACGTTACTCAAATAGACCCGGTACTGAGCGAAGCTATCAGACAAATTCAAATAGCAGCCAATCGAAGCGACGGATTGAGCGGACTGCAAACCGGGTTTCACGACATCGACAAAATTACTTCCGGTTGGCAAAATTCCGACCTCATCATTATCGCCGCCCGTCCCGCTATGGGAAAAACGGCATTCGTCCTTTCTATGGCAAAGAACATGGCTGTCAGCTATAACACGCCGGTGGCTATCTTCTCGCTCGAAATGTCCAATGTCCAGCTTGTCAATCGTCTCATCATCAACACATGCGAAATCCCCGGCGATAAAATCAAAAGCGGACAGTTAGCCCCGTTCGAATGGGAACGCCTCATGTCTCGTATCGAAATACTGAGGAACGCTCCTATATATATAGACGATACCCCCAGCCTTTCCGTTTTTGAACTTAGGACAAAAGCCCGCCGATTGGTTCGCGAGCACGGAATCAAAATCATCATCATAGACTACTTGCAACTGATGAACGCTAGCGGTATGTCCTTCGGGAGCCGAGAACAAGAAGTCAGCACCATATCCCGTTCGCTCAAACAATTGGCAAAAGAGCTTCAAATACCTATCATCGCCCTGTCCCAGTTAAATCGTAGTGTGGAATCCCGGGGTAACGACAAAGACGGTAAAGAAGGGAAACGCCCGCAACTTTCCGACTTGCGTGAATCGGGAGCTATCGAGCAAGATGCCGATATGGTTTGCTTTATACACCGTCCCGAATATTATACGCGGTCCAAGGAAGATGCCAATGGAAACAGCATCGAAGGCTTGGCAGAATTTATCATAGCCAAACACCGTAGCGGTGCGACCGATACCGTGAATATGAAATTCGTCTCTTATCTGGCTCGATTCCAAAATTACGACGAAGACACCCGACTGACCGATTTCAGTGCACCGGTAACCTCGAAGTTCAATACTCCCGACACGAACACACCATCGGCAGCGCCACTGTCTGGGAACCCCGATTTCCTGAATCCCCCCGGTTCGTCCAATAACGATATACCCTTCTGAAAAGAACTTTTATCTCCCGACCGATGTTATTCTTTCGAATAACTAATATAGTATGGAGAAAAAACGACAAAAAATCTGGACTGCGATAGGTGTAGGCATAGCTATCGCACTACTGTTATATTGGCTCACATTGGCCATTTGGATAGACGATGATACCGATACCCCTATGCCTCCTCCCGTAGAAGAAATATCGAATTATTAAAATATACTAAAATCGCTCCGGATAAAAACTTTTTGCAATACAAGTGTGTTTTATTATCGAAACCGGGAAAGAAACGGCTCTCCTTAGGGAAAAAGAAGCGAAGCGTCGCTTCCGTCGAGCCAAAATCTCCGGTCTGGAAGAGTTAATTTATACGATAATATTCTTGTTTTTTGTGTGTTTCATTGGTATTATATTATCCTTTGTTTATTCCTGTAATAAACATTATCCTCTTTCTTGTTTTTGATATATTTCAAGTAGTAAAGCCCCGTCGTGAGACGAGGCTTTACTATTTACATTCCCCCATCAACGTATTCCGAGTCTGTTCAATGCTTGCTGGTATCGAATTGCATTTCGTTGATGCTCTGCCAAAGTCACGGCAAAATTATGATAGCCCGAAAAATCCTCTTTGGCGCACATATAAAAATACCCGTTCGGTATATGTGTCAGCACGGCATCGATAACCTGCTTCGAAGGAATCCGTATAGGGCCGGGAGGCAATCCCGTAACCCGATAAGTATTATATGGCGATTCTATGGTCAAATGAACATTCAATATGCGTTTCAGCGAAAAATCCCCGTGGGCAAATTTTACCGTAGGGTCTGCCTGCAAAGGCATGCCTTTACGCAATCGGTTCATATAAAGACCCGCAACCTTTCCCATTTCATCACGTTTGTTAGTCTCTTCCTCTACGATCGAAGCCAGAGTCGCTACCTCCACAGGAGTCAATCCCCACCGCTTTGCCTGTTGCTCCCGCTTTCCTTCCCAATAAATGCGATACTCCCGCTTCATCTTCTGTAAAAAAGATTCGGGAGTCACAGTCCAGTAAAACTCATAAGTATCCGGTAAAAACAAAGCCGGGAGAGTCGCTTTCGTAAAACCTAAATCCGCACAAACACTATCGTTGTACAGCAAAGCCAACAACTCCTCTTTCGAAAAAAACAACTGCTCCGATACCCTTTCGGCCAATTGTTCGAGAGTGCGTACGTTATTAAATGTAACTCGTATGGGAGATTGGCTTCCCCTCGACAATTTCAAAGCCATTTGCCGAGCTGTCATACCGGCATGAAGCCGATAAGCCCCTACACGAACATTAGGATCGAATTTATAAAACGACAGCAAACGTTTTACTCTCGGGATCGATTTCTCATCTGGAATCACCGAATGCAAAGCACTATCGAGCTGAACATCATTCCACTTCGGATAAACATAGCACACCGTTTGTTCGGTAATAACAGGATCATACAAATAACTCTTCATTACCGGAATAAACAAACATGCGAGAATCAAAATAATCCCTCCTGTTATCCAAGCAAATATCTTTATACCTTTATTCACATTCGACATAATAATCCGATTATACACAGCGCAAAAGCACCTTGACGGGACAAAAGTAACGATTATTCCCGAAATAAAATAATGCGAAAAAGTTTGCTGTTTCAAATATTCCGCTTATCTTTGCGCTGCATTTGAAAAAAATGACGTCAACGACAAATCGTCCTTTGGAAGGATGGGTGAGTGGCTGAAACCACCAGTTTGCTAAACTGACGTACTCGAATGGGTACCGGGGGTTCGAATCCCCCTCCTTCCGCAAATGCAAAGTCCATAGTGTATTACATTACGCTATGGACTTTTTTTATTTGAATCGACTCCCCCATTGTCGAAATTTCATAAACGGTCTTTGGAATATTGACACATTGGTTGTAATTTTGGAGCAATAAAATAAAGGTATGAAAAATTTCAAAAATATCCCTTTTGTCGAAATTTACACAGAAAAAACACCTTGTCGAAGAAACAAAATGCACCAATAAAAAATGAATATTGTTAATAATATTCCAAGTATTTCAAATCTATTTCAAAATCACATTCAATTTTTGTAGCATGAATTTCAAAATCAAATCAAACAACGTTATGAATTATCAACGATTATTTCTATCGGGAATATTTCTCTCGCTATTCATGCTATCTGCATCCGCAAAGACATTTATCATCGGGAACGATTCGACCACGGTCCGCACCTCCGATACCGATTATGCCGATGAATTAGAAAAAATACGAATGCACATGCCCGATATAGAAGTCGGGAACGGTATATCTTTCCAACCTAAAAACAAAAGCTATAAACTCACGATGCGCATTCGCATGCAAAATTTGGTCGATGTCGACTTCAACGAGAAATTCGAGGCTCAGGATATCGACGCCCGCGTCAAACGGCTCAGGTTACGTTTCGATGGATATATCTATACACCCAAACTCACCTATTTAGTTCAGTTAGGCTTCTCGCCTTACGATATGAAAACGCTGCCCAATGGGAACAACAACATCGTACGCGACGCAATGATTTACTACGTTCCCAACTCGACATGGAATATCGGTTTCGGACAAACCAAAATACGGGCGAATCGCGCCCGAATAAACTCTTCGAGTGCCCTACAATTCGTAGATCGTTCCATTGTAAACTCCGAATTCAATCTCGACCGCGATTTCGGTATCTTCGGAGAATACAATCAACATCTATTCGGCTCTTTGGATTTAGCGGCCAAAGCCTCTATTACTACCGGAGAAGGCAGAAACTGGGGAAACAATAAAGGGAGTGGACTCGCATATACGGGACGCATAGAACTATTCCCACTGGGACGATTCACCGGGAAAGGAGATGCTATGGAAGGCGATTATGAACGAGAACAAACGCCCAAAATCCTTTTAGCGGGAGCATACAGCTATAACGACCGGGCTCTTCGGGCACAAGGTTCCAATGGGGACAAATTACTGTTTGACCAGACCCGTAACCTTTCTTCCTATTTTGTCGACTTCATCTTCAAATATCAAGGATTTGCTTTTTATACCGATTTCATGGGGCGTATATCATCTTCCTCACCGCTCATTAAATCGGGCGAAAATGTAGAACAATATGTCCTCACTGGAATGGGGCTCAACGTACAGGCAAGTTATCTCTTTCGTTCCAATTGGGAAATCGCATTGAGAAACTCTACCATCATGCCGGATAAAGAAGTACAGCCTTATGCCAATTATCGCAGTCACAACCAATCGACGTTCGGTGTCACGAAATATCTGATAGATCACAGATTAAAAGTACAAGCCGACCTGTCTTACAATTACAAAAATGAATTTGTCGATTCCGATTATAATCGCTGGCAATTAAGATTTCAGATAGAACTCGGCTTTTGACAAATCGACATAAGCAACCTAACACCTAAACAGTATATAAAATGTCCTCTCAGTACGATTTCGACACAATTATCGACCGGCATCACACCGGAGCTATGAAAACCGATGTTCTCTGTGAGCGCTATGGTCGGGAAGATCTCATTCCTTTATGGATTGCCGACATGGATTTTGCGGTCGCCCCCTGTATAACCGATGCTCTCGTACGCCGGTTACAACACCCGGTTTACGGATATGCCGAGGCTCCTGCGAGCTATTGGCAATCCATTATCGATTGGCTCGACTACCTGCATGGCTGGAAAGTAAAAAGAGAATGGATCACCTATATCCCCGGGATTGTCAAGGGCATAGGCTTGGCAGTCAATGTATTTAGTAACCCCGGAGATAAAATCATCATACAGACTCCGGTCTATACACCGTTCATGGCCGTACCCGAAAGTAACGGTCGGCAGGTTGTACATAATCCGCTCAAATGGAACGGCTCTCACTACGAAATGGACTTCGATCACCTTGAATCGATCATCGACTCCCAATGCAAGCTGTTCATTCTCTGTAATCCTCATAATCCCGGAGGAGTGGTTTGGCCGTTGGAAACATTACAGCGAATCGCCGAAATCTGTGCACGGCACAACATACTCATCATTGCCGATGAAATTCATGCCGATATGCCTCTCTTCGGAGCCAAACATCACCCTTTTGCCTCGGTGTCCGAAACAGCGGCTCAAAACAGTATATCGTTTGGAGCTCCTTCCAAGACGTTCAACATCGCAGGCTTGGTCAGCTCCTATGCCATTGTTCCCAACGAAACGATTCGTAAGCGCTTCTTCGACTGGCTCACGGCAAACGAGCTGAACGAACCCACATTCATGGCGACCATAGCCACCGAAGCCGCTTATAACCATTGTAGAGAATGGCGCGAACAAATGTTAGCCTACATCGAACAAAATATACTCTTTGTCGAAGAGTTTCTCGATCGTCATATTCCCGCCATCAAAGCCATCAGGCCGCAAGCATCCTTTATCGTATGGCTCGACTGTACACGGCTTCACCTCGAACACGATGCACTCATCGACCTTTTTGTCGATAAAGCCAGACTAGCACTCAACGACGGTGAAATGTTCGGCCCCGAAGGCAAAGGACACATGCGGCTAAATGTAGGTACACCTCGCGCAGTTTTGCAAAAAGCGCTCGAACAACTACGTTCCGCCGTGGACGGACTTAAACGATAGTTCACGAAACATGTCGAAAACAAAAAAACTTTCTTTTCGAGACAAATGCCATAAACACCTTTGACTCCGAAGAATATCTTTTTCGGAAAATATTTTATACTTTTGCACCCGATTGGTACAAAAGCCTTTTTACTTTTGTATCTTGAAATAATATAGAACATTCTGAAAGAACGACTTTATGAACGAACTTGCCACAAAGTACAATCCCGCCGACGTAGAAGAAAAATGGTATGCCTATTGGTTGAAAAACGGGCTTTTCAAATCGAAGCCCGACGGTCGAGAACCCTATACCGTTGTCATTCCGCCACCCAATGTCACCGGGATTCTGCACATGGGGCACATGCTGAACAATACGATACAAGACATTCTGGTACGCCGGGCTCGCATGGAAGGGAAAAATGCTTGTTGGGTTCCCGGCACAGACCATGCATCTATCGCCACCGAAGCCAAAGTGGTGAATAAACTTGCAGCGCAAGGTATTAAAAAAAGCGATCTTTCCAGAGAAGAATTTCTCAAATACGCTTGGGAATGGAAAGAAGAACACGGCGGAATCATCTTGAAACAACTCCAAAAATTGGGAGCTTCCTGCGATTGGGACCGCACTGCTTTCACTATGGACGAAATCCGTTCCGAAAGTGTTTTGAAAGTATTTGTCGACTTATACAACAAAGGACTCATTTACAGAGGAGTCCGCATGGTAAATTGGGACCCCAAAGCCCTCACCGCCCTCTCCGATGAAGAAGTCATTTATAAAGACGAACACAGCAAACTCTATTATCTGCGCTATTTTATCGAAGGCGAGGATAAATACATTATCGTTGCCACCACACGACCTGAAACAATCTTAGGCGACACGGCAGTTTGCGTAAACCCCAACGACCCGCGTTATTCATTCCTTAAAGGGAAAAAAGTCATCATACCGCTGGTAAATCGGGTGGTTCCTATTATCATGGACGACTATGTCGATATTGAGTTCGGAACCGGCTGCTTAAAAGTCACCCCGGCACACGATGTAAATGACTATATGCTGGGAGAAAAATACAATCTGCCGAGTATCGATATATTCAACGACAACGGAACCATCAGCGAAGCCGGAGAACTTTACGTAGGAATGGATCGTTTCGACGTTCGCAAACAAATCGCCAAAGACTTACAAGAGGCTGGATTACTCGAAAAAGTCGAAGATTACGACAATAAAGTGGGTTATTCTGAACGTACCAATGTCGTTATCGAACCCAAACTATCGATGCAATGGTTTGTCAAAATGGATAAACTTGCAGCCCCGGCTCTCGATGCCGTCATGAAAGACGAAATCAAATTCCACCCCGATAAATTCAAAAACATTTATCGGCACTGGATGGAAAACATTAAAGATTGGTGTATCTCCCGCCAGCTTTGGTGGGGACATCGCATCCCGGCGTACTACCTTCCGCAAGGCGGATTCGTAGTAGCTGCCACACCCGAAGAAGCGTTGAAATTAGCCCGAGAGAAAAGTGGTAAGGCCGACCTTCAAATGAGCGCTCTGCGGCAAGACGAAGATTGCCTCGACACATGGTTCTCTTCGTGGTTATGGCCCATCTCGCTTTTCGATGGTATCAACAATCCCGGCAACGAAGAAATAAACTACTATTACCCGACCACCGATTTGGTTACAGCCCCCGATATCATTTTCTTCTGGGTGGCTCGAATGATTATGGCCGGATACGAGTATGAACACAAACTTCCTTTCCGCAATGTCTATTTCACCGGAATCGTACGGGACAAAATAGGACGAAAAATGTCCAAGTCGCTCGGTAATTCGCCCGACGCTCTCGAACTGATAAAAACCTACGGAGCCGACGGTGTCCGCATGGGACTCATGTTGGCCGCCCCTGCCGGAAACGACATACTATACGACGATGCGTTGTGCGAGCAAGGACGCAACTTTAACAACAAAATATGGAATGCCTTCCGCTTGGTAAAAGGTTGGAACGTAGATGAAACCCTCCCCCAGCCTCAAACGGCAGCCATTGCCGTAGAATGGTTCGACGCACAACTCAACCGTACGCTCGAAGAAGTCAAAGACCTGTTCGGGAAATATCGTCTGTCCGAAGCCCTCATGGCTATATACAAACTCTTCTGGGACGAATTTTCATCTTGGTATCTCGAAATGGTTAAACCGGCCTATCAACAACCTATCGACCGCAAAACCTACGATGCTACGCTCCGGTACTTCGATGCACTGCTCCGTATGTTGCATCCTTTCATGCCCTTCATCACCGAAGAATTGTGGCAACACCTGTATGACCGCAAAGAAGGCGAAAGCATCATGACAGCACGCATGCCCGAGCCCCAACCGGTCGACATGGAAATCATAAACCGATTCGAAACGACCAAACTGGTCGTAGCGGGAATACGTACGATCCGCTTGCAAAAAGGCATAGCCAATAAAGAACAGCTCACGCTGCAAATTATCGGCGCGCACGATCACTCGAACGATTGCATATTGACCAAAATGACCAATCTGGCAACGATCGAAACAATCGAAGAAAAAGATCCTGCCGCCGCTTCGTTCCGGGTACATGCAACGGAATATGCGATTCCTATGAGCAACGCCATCGATATAGAAGCCGAATTGAAAAAACTCGAAGCCGAATTAAAATATGCTCAGGGATTCCTCAAAACAGTGATGGGAAAACTCGGCAACGAACGCTTTGTTCAAAATGCACCCGAAGCTGTGGTAGCTATGGAGCGCAAAAAGAAAGCCGATGCCGAAGAAAAAATCAAATCGCTCGAAGAAAGCATAGCAGCCTTGAAAAAGTAGTAAAAGACCATACAACAAATGAAATTCCGCTCTATCTAATTTCGATAGAGCGGGATTTTCATACCCGAACAAAAAAAACAGCACCACTCTTTACGACTCAATAGGAAATCAATAAGAATTCCTCCCCTGTGTTTTGTTCTGCAAAATATAGGGGAGGTGGCACGTAGTGACGGAGGGATTAACTCAACGGAAATGTCGGAAAATATAAGGGAAATACCCGCAAGGAGAAGGGCTCAAATTCTACAATCAATCCCTATGCACTCCCCCTACATCGCTGACCTATCCCAAATTGCTCACAAAAAAAAGAAGTTTGACAATACCTTCTCACCTTACAATTCTACCGAAAAGAATAAAAAAACCGTCCGATAAAAATCGGACGGTCAAAATATCGATTCGTTTCAAATATTAAAAACAATAATACAAGCTGAGACTTATCTCATTGCCGCTCAAAGACAAGCCCGACACGCTGCTTCCGTTATATTTAGTACGATATCCCAGAAAGCCGTAATGGGCTACCAAAGAGAAATTATCGGTCAAATTAAAAGATATACCCGGCTTAAAGCCAATTTCAAAACCGGTATCCGAATCCGCCCCTTTATACTTTTGAGTAGAAATACCGAAACCACCATCTACCAATAAGCCTACAAAATCTTTTTTCCAAAAATTCCAACGGGCATACGGAGCGATATAAAACGAATTGAAATTGTCCATATGAGTATAACCTATCATACCGGCAACCGTCCAAGTATCGTTAAATGCATAACCGAATTCAGGAGCGATTGTAATCATGGTATTTTCCGATGCATCATCGTAAAGTAACCCCAATTGACCACCCACAAAATACTGAGCATTGGCTGCTAACACACCAAACACAAGAGCTAAGGTTAAAACTAATTTCTTCATTTTATTTATTTTTTAGTTTATAATATGGAACAAAGGTAATCATTCGACAAAAAGATCGGTCTTCTATTTTCCCGTTTTTTTTCTTTTTGTGTTAAAATATAATAAAATAAGAAGGGAGTTTAAAACTCCCTTCTTATTTTATTATACTATGATTTTCTTATTTCATTAGTTCAAACCCCATCAATACACCCTCATACTCATCGAGCAATCCACCGACACTTTTCAATGTAGAACTCTGAGACTTCGATGCAATAGTAGTCAATACCTTCACGAATCGATCCACATCGAAAAGCATTTCCAACGTATTGCCATTCTTGTTTATAACGGCATCCATAACCATTATGGGAATGTAACCACCCACGGCAGTAAATGTAACCACGAATCTTCCGCTCTCTTCGTCTTTAACAATATGACCGTTCAATTTCGCATTACCATATTTCATTACAAAAGTAGTATCGGCAAAAGCGAATGAAACCCGCGAAGGCGTGATACCAGCCTTTGTATAGTAGGTCGCCAACTTTGTTTTCAAAGATGCGGCCACGACCTCACCACCCGCCGATTTCAAGAAATCGCTGCTTTCGAACTTACAAGCAGGAGCCGAATATTTCCACGTCCCGGCTAAATCGGCAACCGTCAACGAAGCATCTGTACCGGCAATAGCACTCACAACCTTATTTACTGTCGATGAATTCAGTATGTCTCCAAGCCCACCCAACGAAAGCTGAGCTTTCACAGAGGTAAAAAACAAACACAAGCAGCATACGATAGATAATCTGCACACCCATTTTTTCATAATAAAATCTCTTTACAACATTATTTATTTACAAAAACAATACATCTCGAAACAATCTCACTTACCGCTATCGAGTTCTGTTCCATTGCAAAGATACGCTCCAAACAATTAAAGTGTTCCTCAAAAACAGATTTTCGACAAAAAAAATTAAAAATAAGACAAATCACGATAAAAGCACGACCACATTGAACCAAAACACTCCCATATCGTTATTATAGACAGAAAGGGAGCTCCGGAGGATTCCCGAAACCGTAACGGTAAAAGGAGGAGCAGCCATTACGAAGAAGGATATTCCTCTCAGCCCCTTTCTATTATAAAAAGACAGGTATCCGCCCCGAATAGGACGCATACCTGTCTTACTTTTTTATCAGATCAATCCTTAAACCGTCGGACGACCTATACTATAATAAGCAAATCCCAACTCTTTCATCTCAGACGGATCATAAATATTACGACCGTCGAATATCACAGGTGATTTCATAGACCGGATAACCGTTTTCCAATCCGGCAAACGAAACTCTTTCCATTCCGTTACAATCAACAAAGCATCCACATCGGCAACCGCTTCATAAATATTTTCGGCGTATTCCACCTTATTCCCTATCCGCCGCTTGCATTCCGGCATAGCCACCGGGTCATATACCTTTACACGGGCTCCTGCATCACATAACTTATCGATCAATATCAAAGCCGGGGCTTCGCGCATATCGTCGGTCTCCGGTTTAAAGGAAAGCCCCCACACGGCAAATTTTCGTCCCGATATTTTCCCGTCGAAATAGCGGAGCAATCGGTGATAAAGCAATTCCTTTTGCGACTCGTTCACCCGTTCGACAGCTTTCAAAATCTGCATATCGCAATCATTTTCTTCCGCCGTCTTTATCAAAGCCTTCACATCTTTCGGAAAACAAGAGCCCCCATATCCACAGCCGGCATACAAGAAGCGGCTGCCGATACGATCGTCGGCTCCGATACCTTTGCGCACGGCCCCTACATCGGCTCCCACCTCGTCGCACAATAACGCAATTTCGTTCATAAAGCTGATACGAGTCGCCAGCATAGCGTTAGCCGCATATTTAATCATCTCCGCCGAAGGAATATCGGTAATAATAATCCTGTACTTGTTGATCATGAAGGGCTTGTAGAGCTTTTGCATCAAAGCCTCCGCTCGCTTGCTTTCGACCCCCACGACTACACGGTCGGGGCGCATGAAATCGGCTATTGCATTCCCCTCTTTCAAAAATTCGGGATTGGAAGCCACATCGAAGTCAATCTTTTCGCCCCTCTTATCCAACTCGCTCTGTATAGCCGCTTTCACTTTTCGGGCAGTCCCCACCGGAACCGTACTCTTGGTAACGACAACAAGATAATCGGTCATATACCGTCCCACACTATGAGCCACATCGAGCACAAATCTCAAATCGGCCGATCCGTCTTCGTCAGGAGGAGTACCCACCGCACTGAACAAGATTTCCACCCCGTCGAGACAAGCCGATAGATCGGTGGCAAACCGCAAACGTCCGGCTTTCATATTCCTGATAACCATCTCGTCGAGCCCCGGCTCGTAAATAGGTATATCGCCACGCTCTATACGAGCTATTTTCTCGGCATCTATATCCACACAGACGACGTCCACTCCTATCTCGGCGAAACAAGTTCCCGTAACCAAGCCCACATAGCCTGTACCTACTACCGCTATTTTCATATATTCCAATTTTTTATCGCCCCTCTCCCACCGTTCGTCTTTAACGAGATAGAGGGGAGTACCCGCAGAGCGAGAGGGTTAAAAATAAACTTGACTATCTTCACATTTTGCAAAGATAGTACAAGCCGAGAACAGAAACAAAATTCAGGAAACCTTTCCTCCTCCCTGCCATGTCCCGTAGCCTTACGAGGTGTCGCAAAACAATAGGGGGAATACATCTCAACCACCTCCCCTGTGTTTTTGCACAGCAAAATATAGGGGAGGTGGCCGAAGGACGGAGGGGTTAAAAAATATCGGCAGTAACAAATCGGGTATCACCCTCTCCCCCCCTACCATACCCCGCAACATTGCGGGGTATTTATAATACAATTATATAGGTAGAATGCACGAAAAGGTTAGAATATAAAAACAGAGATATTACCCACATTCCTCCCCTGCCGTGCTCCGCATACGGGGTGTCGCAAAGCAATAGGGGGAATACATCTCAACCTCCTCCCCTGTGTTTTGCACAGCAAAATATAGGGGAGGTGGCCGCAGGCCGGAGGGGTTGAAAAAAGCTATCTTTACATATAAAAATACAGAATAAATTTAAATACTATAAAATAAAAAATAATCGATTTTTTACAAAATCCAACCCTAAAAAATATTAGCAAATTCCCCGGATTTTGTAGCCCAAAACTCCTATATCTCCTTAATTTATATTATTATACTTAACAAAACTTTCTATTGACTGTTTCATCTAAGAAAAAAATTTATACCTTTGAACCGATTTTCATTTGTGCAAATAAGAGTATTTACACAATGAAGTCGCTCATAAAGAGTTTATTAATATCTCTTTATAGGTGAAATAAAAATAAAATAAGCATGAAATTAAAAAAAATTTTCCTGTATAGCGCAACCATGCTATTGTTAGTATCATGCGCAAATGAGGATAAGCAAGGGTCTTCCGGATACGGTGCTATCAACGTACAAGTTTCAGCCGATTATAAAGTAGTTCCTGTAACTCGCTCCACAGCAGAATCAGCCTCGACAATCGAAAATCCCGATGTAAGCGAATTTGCTTTGAAACTGGTCTCTTCCGACGGTAGTTTCTCTCGGGCATGGGATAGTTTGGCCGATTTCGACCCGGCTACCAAAATACCGGTCGGAACCTATACGATGAGTGCCTTCTACGGAGATATCGATATAGAAGGATTCGAAAAGCCGTTCTATCTCGGAGAAACCCCGGTAGCTGTGCGTGACCGGGAAAATAGTTCGGTAGAAATCAATTGTACATTGGCTAATGTAAAAGTAACCGTCGAGTATTCCGACGCTTTCAAAAAATACTTTGCCGATTATTCGACCACCATTCACTCTACCGGAGGAGAATACATCGAATTTTCTAAAACCGAGACGAGAGCAGCCTACGTAAAACCCGGGAAAATCACGATTCAAACCCACTTGAAAAAACAAAATGG
>ULXW01036783.1_pt1 | contig 26487 bp, 21 predicted proteins | sample 1961661 | NCBI WGS metagenome assembly ULXW01 (sample SAMEA4835849, study PRJEB28245) | human gut metagenome | biome: gut microbiome; material: fecal sample | place: Denmark | collected 2008 | reverse complement strand
CTGGAAAGCCTGTAAAATAGGGAAAGTTAGAAATATATTTCTGCAAACAATAATTTATAAGCATGTCAATGCCACTTCCACTGTTTCTTTATCTATTCCAAAGTATAGCACCATTGTAATTACAGGTGCAACTCTTTTGTCTGATAGTTTATTTAATATATTATATATTTTTATGTTGTATAGTATATAATTATTCTCCACAATAAAAATTCCCCACCAGCCACTTATATGATATGCTACCCTCATATAGGACAATGAAATATAAAAGTCCTATATGGGGGTATTTTCATGTCTAGAAAAAGTAAAATCAATTCAGCAGAAAAGGTAAAAATAGTTGAACAATACCTTAATGGAGAAATCGGAATGCGTCAAGCAAGTAAAGAATTGGGCATTAACCATAAAAGCATACAAGAATGGGTTTCCATTTACAAAAGTAAGGGGCCTGTTGGATTACTTGATCAACCACACAACAGCCATTATTCAAAAAAATTAAAACTATCTGCTGTAAATGATTATCTTAACGGAAAAGGTTCGCTCTCTACCATCTGTACAAAATATGGGATTCGTTCAGGAAAACAACTAAGAAATTGGATTAAGGTGTATAATTCTGGTGGAACATTTAAAACATCCACCGGAGGTGCATACATGAGAAAAGCAAGAACAACTACTCTTGATGAGAGATTAAAAATAGTTACGGAATGCCTGGCAAATGATAAGAATTATGGTGCAATGGCTTTGAAATATCAATGTTCATATCAACAAGTTCGTAACTGGGTAAAACGGTACGAAAAAATGGGAAGTAAAGGTCTGGAAGATCGTCGTGGCAGGCGAGCAGGTTCCTTACCAAGTCGTACACCAGAAGAAGAATTACGTGATAAAATAGCTGAACTTGAGAGGAAAAATTTTGATTTACAAATGGAGAATGACCTGTTAAAAAAAGTCAGAGAACTGGAAAGGAGGGATCGTTATCTTTAGTTCATCGTTTGGCTGCGTATAAGGCCATCAGAGAATTATCTTCTGGCAAGGGATATCCAGTAGCTAAACTTTGTAAGTGCCTTAGCATTACACGTTCTGCATACTATCACTGGATAAAATACCCAAAAAGCAACAATGAACTTCAAAACGAAAAGTTATTTATCGAAATCAAAAAAATTCATACAGAACACCCAGATATGGGATACCGTAGAATTCGTGATGAATTGGATGGACACAAAGGAATTCATGTAAACGACAAACGAGTACTCCGTATCTGCAGAAAATGTGATATAAAATCAAATATCAAATGGAAACCGAAAAGTTGTACCAGAGGTGAACGAAATCCAGACCATGTAGCCAAAAATTATTTACATAGGGATTTTCATGCCGATAAACCAAATGAGAAGTGGCTCACTGATGTATCTGAATTTAAATACTACAGTGGAAATGAAGTTCACAAGGTATATTTGAGTGCCATTCTAGATTTATATGACCGAAGAATTGTAACCTTTAAAATAAGTGATCATAATGATAATCCGTTAGTTATGAATACGTTTGATGAAGCAGTTCGCCTGGAGCCTGATGCACATCCACTTTTTCATTCCGATCGTGGATTTCAATATACAAGTATGCAATTCTATACAAGGTTAAAGAAACACCATATGAAACAAAGCATGTCCAGAGTTGCCCATTGTATCGATAATGGACCAATGGAAGGCTTCTGGGGAATTCTAAAACGAGAAATGTAGTACCGCCAACATTTCAATGATAGAAGCACGTTAGTTGCAGCTATAGCTAATTACATTAATTATTACAATAATCAAAGATTACAAAGAAATTTAAATGTAATGACACCAATGGAATATCATAATCAATATATAAAAGTAGCATAAAAATATCGCCAGCCGTAATTCGGCTGACGATACAAAAATTTATTATTTTTTATTGTCCTATTGACAGGTAGCACACCACACTTATATTGACCAATGGGGGATAAAAATAATTATAAATTTTCTAAAGTATTATTTTTTTATCTTTTATTAAGCTCTTTTCTTTCATATTTTTTATTCCATAATTCTAACAAACCTAAACATGTTCTTTCCTTCTGTATTCTACTCTACTTTAGAAAACATTACTTAATACACAATCCATTTTACTCTCCCTGTATTTTTTTGTCAGTAAGTATGTTTATATTTTAATAGTACCTATAAAAAATCTTTAACTTGAAATACCAATCTTTCTTCCTGTTTTATCAGTTTTTTAGCTATATCCTTTGTCTTTTCGTCTGCCGCCTTATACTCATTAAGATATTTATTGAGAGACTTCACTCCCATATTGCCACCGTCTGTCATAAGCCCCGCAATCGTTGAATCTGATTCGTTCATCATAAGTTTTGTATTTGTCTTTATCCATGACATACTTTTTGCAATAGAGTTTGGCTCTTTTCCATTATCATGAAATTCATCCAGCATTTCCTGTATTTGTGCCTGTAACCCTAAATGGTCATCTCTGCATTTTGTCAATACATCATGCAGCCTGCTGTCATCCACATATTTAAGCACCTCATTTATAGATTCTATTCCCATTTTTATACCTGCATCACATTCACGTAAAAGTTTTATTGTATCGGATTCTATCATTTCTCTGCCCTCACATTTATTATAATTATTTTTTTAATTATTCCCTGGTACAATAAATTTTATTCATAAACATTCAACATCACAATTTTACATGCTCAAATTTCTTCCATATATTGAATAAATAAAAAGAAAGACCGCTATATAAATTCTTACATAACGACCTTTCTAACACTGTTCTTCTGTATTCAATTTTTTCTCCTTTTCGATAAATGATTGAATTCATTATATTCCAACCTAATCGACTTTTGTTACTTAATGTAACTTTTTTGCTGTATATAACAGCTTAACTTTTTTATTCCCTGCCTCGTAATAAATACTTAGAAAGTTACTACTTTTTGTAAATGGTGATAATACTAAGTTTCAGTATGCTTGGATTCTTCACATTCCTTACATCTTCAAAAAGTATGATTACTATTTTCTCTCAATCTATGTATTATATGTGATTCATATTCCATATATACGTCTTGTATATCTCATGAAATATATCAGCTCAATATCATAAACTTTCAAGTTGTATTAATCATAGATTCTTTTCTTATATGTTTCTTTACACAAATAAGAAAACCTTATGTATTAACTGTGTGGTAAATGTTCAATATGAAATGCCAGCTCATGTAACCTTTAACTTGTTCATCATCTCTATCATTATGATGTTAATTATTCAATATGTTGTAAAGGTCTTTCTTGCGGGGAACTGCTATGCATTACCACTTTCATATTGAGGATTAGATTCTTTTGTTTCCAACGGAATCAACCTCCTTTTAACAACTGTGACACTTTGTATTGTGTTTTATGTTGTTTCCTTTTTGTAATTGTATAGTAACACCCATCTGTGTATTTGTCAACACTTTTTTGAAATATTTTTGATATTTTTTTATTTTTCATCTCGTTGCACACTTTTATTTTTTAATTGTGTTTAAATTGTATTATTTTCAGACTATTTTAAAATTGTAAAATTATGTTCATCACAACATAAATGCCCCTTTCCGTGCATTAAGTGATTTCGTTGCCTCACTTGCCTGCCCGAAAAGGAGCATATTGTTTTTATTCATCAGAGCTGATTACGCAAATAATTTTTTCGTATAATTATTGATTACTCTTCGTCTTTTCTGCGTTTTTTGCCTGTAAGTGCTAAGCCTGCACCAAGTGATGCTATAGCTGCACTTAATGCATACCATAATGAGAAGCCTCTTTCACCTGTTGCAACAGATTCTTCTGTCCTAGACTGTTCATTATCAGATTCATCATTATTATTATCTTCTGTTGTTCCCTGGCTGTTTCCGCCGTTTCCGTTTGAATCACCTGTTCCCGGTGTTGGAGTTGGCGTTGGGTCCGGTGTCGGTGTTGGGTCTGGTGTTGGGCCTGGTGTTGGGCCTGGTGTTGGGCCTGGTGTTGGGTCTGGTGTTGGGCCTGGTGTTGGGTCTGGTGTTGCTGCCTCAAGATTTGCAATCGCTGTGGTGATATCTGCTGCAAGCTTATCTGCATCTGCCTGAGTTGCATTTTCTCTGTCAAGTGCTTTTGCTGCTAAAAGTGCAGCCTTAACCGCTCTGAAATCTTTATAATCAGCTTCCCTGAGTGCTTCCGCACGGCTTATAGCCGCATCAAGCTTTTTGAAATCTACCTGTTCAACTACATTTTCAGCTATATAATTCTTAGACAAATCAGCATATGTTGCAAGTGCATCCCATGCTGTGGCAAATGCTGCACCCGCACCTGACTCTCTTGCAAATACTCCGTTTACCGTAAGAGCTTCACCCTGTGCTTTGCTCAACTGTCTTCTGTCTGTATTTACTGCAAATCCCGGACCATATGACTGATATTCATAGAACTGTGCTGCTTTGTATGAATTATCACCCATGTCTGTATATCCTGTTGTTTTTATATGACTGTCCATAAAGCAGTTTACATATGTAACGCAGGCGTTTGATCTCCATGGTCTTCCAAGTGCCACCTTATTGTCGGCAACAGACGAATTCTTTTTTAATAACCTTGAATTAATAAATACATATCCTGTTGAACGTGTACTTTCCGTACTTGCTGCCGTTACATAACCGTCTCCGTTTGCAACTATATCACAATCATCAAATACAGCCTGTGCACTTCCGAATATCCAGTCTACATTTCCTTCAATATAACAATTTCTGAAATACTGACGGTTGCCGCCATCTGCCTGCAATGTATCCTGCCATCCTGTAAGTCTTACATTGTTAAATATAAGCTTATCTGCTCTTGTAAGCATTGCAACAGCCATTTTTCCCTCGATTGTTTCATTCGGATAATCAAATGTATTGGCAACTGTTATATTTTCAAGACTTACATTATTTGCTGTATTTTCAATAGTAAGAGAAGCACTTCCTGATGTTCCGTATGTCTTTCCGGTATCAGGATTTACCGTTCCTGCTGCAACATTATATTCAAGCACTGTCTTCTCGCTGTCTTCACCAATTATAGTAATATACGGAGTAGTAACAGTTATCTTTTCATGGTAATTACCATTCTTTACAAAAATAACAACATTTTCTTTGTTATCCGCAGGTACTGACGCAACCGCTTCAGCTATTGTAGCATATACAGGTTTTGTCTGTCCGTCATCAGCCTGTGCAGATGCTTTTGCTGCTGCATTGGCATCAACAAGAATGTCATAATCAGTAAGTTTTACAAAATTAAAGTTCTTATATGTCTTAACGCCTGATTCGCTTGTAAATACAACCTTTACTTCATTTCTTCCGTCTGCAAGCGGAATTTCAGCCGATACGCTTTCGTTTGCAGCTGTTTTCTTTGATGTAAGTTCACTGCCGTTTACAGTAATGCTGACATTTCCTGCCTCATTATATGAGAACTTAATATTTGCATTTCCTTCTGTAACAGTATCATTTGACTTTTCGGCAACTTTAATAGCTGCTGCCTTTGAGCCAAACATATACTCACCCGTATGGCCCTTTGTTGCCATAATAGAAACAGGTGATGATGGATTACTCTCATTATCTGCTCCAACAGCCGTAACCTTGTAGAAATAAGGTACTTCGTTTTCTGCCGTAGTATCCGTATATGAAAGACCTGTAGCTGTTCCAATCTGTGTATAGCCATCATTTCTGCTCTCTGAGCGGTAAACCTTATAACTTACGGCTTCTGTAACTGCTTTCCACGTAATTGTGTTTGAAGCATCTCCCGATTTTGCACCAATCGTAGGTGACTGCATAGGAAGAACATATTTAACACTTTGTGATTCTATTGAATTAGTAACAGTTTCTCCGCAGACACCTGTAATTCTGAACTTATACGAACCTGATTTTGAAGGCTTATATGTATATGTTGTATCTGCTGTTGTGTCAAGTTCTGTATATGCACCGTCATTTTCTGAAACTTCAACACGGTATTTACCGTCAATCTGTGCACCCTCACCTGTCCATGATACACTTATAGATGAACGGTCATCTGATACAACAGGCGTTTCAACTCCCGTAACCGTAGGTGCTGTTCCTGCGTCTTTATAGAAATCTTTCTGGTCATACAAAACCTTTCCGCCTGCGTCTTTTGCAACCCAGTTCGTAATTTCCACATCGGCACCGACTATCGCAAGTCCGTACTGTACGGCATCATCTGCGGTAAGAGTCATGTCAGACCACTTAAATTCTTTTGAAGCCTTGTATGTTTCTTTTCCTGTCGCATCTACAAGAAGCGGTTTCTGAAGACTTTCAAATTCTGCCTTGTATCCTTTTGCTGTTCTTGTAAATGTCACATTATATTTATTATTAGTAATAACTTCATACTTAGGCGAACCGTTTCCGGCATTTCCAGTTGATTTCGTCCAATAACCTGAAAGTGCATCTGTTCCAACACTTGAATCATATCCCCTGAAACCGAGTGATGTAAACGCATAACTTCCGCTTGTCTTAAATGCTCCGACAAATACGCCTGCTGTCTTACCTGCCTGTCCTGTTATTGAATAATTTGTCACTTTCAAAGTCATAGACATTGATGTGAGCGAATCATCCTGAGGTAAAACAAGATAACTTGTGTTAAGACCCTCTGTATCCTTTGTTTTGGAAATATAACCCTCTTTTGCACTCTGATTTGCTTTCATAACAGAACCGACACCTGTAACTTTTAGCATATCAGAGCCGACAACAGTTGGTTTGAACGTATTAACATTGTTCTGGTCGTATAATGTATTGCCTTCACTGTCCGTAAGCATAATATCCGATACTGTAATATCAGCACTGTTAATCGCAATACCAAACTGTGCTGCCTTATCGGTTGTAAGATACGCCTCTGATGACTTAAATGTCTTTTCATATACCGTACTGCCGCCTTCTTCTTTATAAGAAGCATAGTATCCGTCGCTTCGTTTTTCTATTGTAACTTCATATGTTGCATTTTCATTTAAAGTATTCTTAGGACCTCCATTTCCGGCATTTCCATCCTTTGTCGAATCTGACGAATTCACTTTAATCCAATACGGAGAAACCGCATTATTATCACCTGTTCCCCTGAATCCGATTGAATTATACAGATAATCTCCCTTTGTCTGGAATGCTCCGACATACGCACCTGAACTCTTACCATTTTTTAATGAGTTCACTTTTAATTTAAGTGTCATCTTAGACGCACCATCTGATGAAGGGAATAACAAATATGATACATTGCTTCCCTCATTGCCTTTCTTTGAAACCATACTGCTTGATTCCGCCGTCTGGCTTATTGTCATTGATGTACCGTCTTCCTTAACAGTAAGGTCTGCTGTGTCACCATAAGTCTGTAATGTGTACTCTATATTTTCCTTTTTATCTGCTGCTGCATTAATTACAACAGTGCCTGATGCAGGTATTTTATCGGCAGGTATTACAACATTTCCTGTTTCTTTGTCATATGTGTAATCTGACTGTGCAAGTTCTTTGCCTGCTGCCGTTATCTTAATGCTCTCAGGAAGATTATATCCGTCATCACTCACAAGTTTTGCAGTGAAATCCTGACCTGATGCCGCATAACCTTCACCCTTTGTTGTAATATGTGTAAGCTCGTAATTTACATATGTAAATTCCTTATTTATTTGAATATTAGAAAACTTTGCCGTGCTGAGATTGTTTATTTTATTTGCTGCCTTATTTCCATCAACCGCAAATCCCACATAAATTTCATCTGCCATGTCAATAGTCTTTGAACCGACTGTTATCCATGTATTTCCGTCATCTGATGCATAACCTGTAAATGTATTTCCTATTCTTACAAGCTTAAACCATGTTCCGTTAAATGTTGCACCTGTTTTATAATGCAGGTCTCTTACAAGTGGAATTCCTGCTTTCTGTGCTGCTGCAGGTGTATCTATTGTCTCGGAAATCTTTGTAATCTTTCCGTTGGTCTTCTCACGGCTGGCAAGATATGTTGACCATGTTGTCTCATTGCTTATCTTAACCATAGACATACCGAGTGCGGCTGTCTTAGAGCCAGTGTCAAGAGTTTCCCTGAACATTACACCTGTAAATACATGATTGTCAACAAGTGTTGAAGAATCCATTTTGGCAACGATTTCGCAGTCTCCGTTTGTTTTAATATATGTATACTGGAAATCATCTGTTGCATCGTTCGCATATTTGCTTCCTGATACGCTTCCCTCACTTGAACCTAGTTTTCCTGAACCTTTTACCGTAAGAACTCCGTCCGTAAGGCTTGCACTTCCGGCTACTTCCGGGCGTCCGATGTCTTTACTTGTCCATTCTCCGCTTCCGGCAGTACTGTTGACATGAATCTTTTTAACAGATGACTGTGTCTGGTTTCCGTCATTATCATAAGCTCTTACAGTAATGCTATATGTTCCGTCAGTAAGTCCTTTATATTCGCATGTGTAAGGTGCCTCTGTCGATGTTCCGACAAGCTTGTCACCATTATAAAATTCTACTTTTGCGATATTTCCGCCGTTATTCGCCTTAGCTGTAGCAGTTACTTTTACTGTGTCACCCTCATTATACTGTGTGTTTTCCGCAACATCTGTTTCAACATCAGGGTTTGGTGCAATATAATCCGATTTTTCAACATTTTCAACAAGACCGTTAAAATATTCCTCAACATAAGCATATCCCGTTGACGGATTTTTTTTCTTTGAATCTGCTGCATCATTAGGATTTAGTCCATGTGCCGTCTCCCATGTATCAGGAATACCATCCATATCAGTATCAAAATCCGCTGCTCTTGAAATTGTCTGTGCCGGATAACCTCCAACTTCATCTTCTGTATTGATATATCTGCCTGTGTCGTTTCGTGTCTCTGCAACAACCCTTGCATCGATTGCGTCACGGTAAGGATATGTTGCACCTGCTTTTGTAAGCACAGATTCATAACAATCCTTTGCGTCAACTACAGTTGCACTTGCAAAACCTTCGGCTGTATATGGCGTATTGGCAACTTCTGTCTTATTTGCCCCCGATGTTGCACCTGACATCTTTTCCCCCTTGGAATTGTCAGCCGTTACGGCTGCATTTCCTTCCATATAATTGCCGTTTACGTAGAAACCGCCCGGTTTTGTTGACTCACCCATATCTATGAGCTGGTTAAATACTTCTTCTCTTGTACCTATTCCGGCTTTGAGATAATTATTTATGTAATTGGTATACGCATATCCGCCGCCATAGCATGTATTGTATCCCCAGTTATAAAGCACATTGTTGCTAATCTGCAATGTAGCTGTGCTTCCGCCGTCCTTTGTAGGGTCGCCCATGCAGCCGCCGCCAACTCGCGGATTTCTTGATGTATGGTTAGCCATAAGGTTATTGCTGAATAACACATTATCGCCGCCGAAAATACCGCCGTATCCGTGACGTCCCTTTGAGTGTCCGGAAACAGTAAGACTCTCGGAAATAATACACCACTGAACCGTACCGTCTTTACCTCTGTAAGTTGAAATTGTCTCATCTGTATTCCAACTGAATGAACAGTGGTCAATAATAAATGTTTTATTGTCCCTGCCCCAGAGTGCATCCATAGAATCACCGCCTGTATGTACATTGGCAGCACCCGGTCTGAATCTCATGTATCTTATGATAAGATTTTCCGAATTGCTTATATCCGTGTCATAACCTGACAGTGTAATTCCGTCTCCAGGAGCTGTCTGTCCCGCAAGTGTTATGTTCTTTCTGCCTGCAAATGTAAGCTTCTGTTTAAGTGCAATTGTACCGCCCACATTAAATACAATCATTGTACCGCCGTTATTCTTGGCTGCTTCCTCTATTCCATATCTTAATGAACCCTCTACAGGCTTATCATTTCTTCCGTAATCTTCAAGATTTGTTACGACATAAACGTCATATCCTCGTCCACCTGTTGCATATCTTCCACCGCCTTCTGCTCCCGCAAATGCAAGAAGTTTGTTATTTTCTGCTCCATATGCAAAAATCCCCGTCGGAAGTGACATTCCCGATGTTGCCATAAGAGCCGCCATCATTACCGCTGTTGCTCTTGTAGCTTTGGCTTTTCCTGACTTTGCACGTGATTTTTTCATTTTTCTCCGCTGCTCACGATTTTCAAATTCGTTACCCACTATTTTTACCTCCTTAAAATATTACCCTTGTGAATTGTTGTAAAAAGAGTGTAAAAACTTCCCTTAATTTACAAAATAATCATAATATTTTCACATTTTATTTTAAAGATACAATAGAATTTAATGTAAAAAGTATCCTTATGTAATTCTTTTTTATAAAAGCGCTTTATAAAACCTTGCATTCAGACTGTTAATGGCTTATGATAAAAGAGCATGATACATTTTTTTATCTTAACAAATGTATCTTCACTCACAGAATCATGGAGGTCTGCTTATGGACAAAAGTGTAATTATCAACGGATTTATTCATCAGCTTTTTACAAAAAATGAAATCGTCACAGACGCAGAATGTCTTGATATACTGCATACATATTTCAAGCTGCCTCTTTATACGATTGCAGCTTTCGCTCCCGATACCAAAAACAATAACGGCTCTTACCAGCACGACGTAATCTCCTTTATTCCCGGATACGCATCCGGCTGCCGTGATTGTATCGTATGGTTTTACCGCACCGAAAATCACGAACTTCTGCTGATTTTTAATCACAATGAAGATTTTAATATTAAAAACTGTATCACCGGCATACACAATTATTTTTCAAAAAGATACAACTGCCGTACTCTGTGGGGAATAAGCCGCCCATGCGGAAATTTTTCGGAATTTATATTTGCAAAAAAAGAGGCACTTACATGCCTTTTTAATACAATGCAGGAAAAAGATTTATATATTATGCAGTATGACGATTACGTTTCATTCACCGAATCAGATTCATTTAAACATTACTATCCCGATACAGCTGCAAATCTGCTTATAAATGCAGTCAAATACAACAATAATCCTTCTTTGGAATTTGTCATGCACATTCTTTTTGATGAAAATGTAATAATCCGTTCGCTTGACACATCAGAAATGTTAAAACTGCACCACAGCATAACAGCAAGCCTTATGACACTTAATCCGACAAAAAACAATTTTCAGGATATTCTTTTAAAATTCAGTCAGGATATGTCAGAACTGCAACACAATCAAAAACAGTATTTTGCCCTTCTTACAGAGACATGCCGCCAAATAAGCCTTGCATTGAATTCTCACAGAATTTTGCGAAAAAAACTTCCTATTAACGAAGTTAAAATTTACATGTCGGACAATTTCAGCAACCCGAATCTTAATCTCGCATGTACCGCAAGACAGTTTGACGTTTCTGAAGGATACCTCTCATCATGTTTTAAGGAAGCGACAGGCATATGCTTTGCGGACCACCTTGAAAATATCCGCATTAAAAAAGCATGCGAACTTCTCGCCTCTTCCGATAAAACCATTGTCGAAATTGCGGAAAAAACAGGCTACAACAGTGTGTATTCTTTCAGGCGTGCTTTCAAACGCATGATGCACAAAAGTCCTTCGGATTACAGGGGAAAATAAAAATTGCTCATATTCAGGTAATAAAGTGCACCTGAATATGAATTAAACGGCAGGCAAAAAATTTATCTGTTTAATCAAAAATTTTTGTCTGCCACCAATTTTATCTATTAAAGTTATAATTTAAATTTATGTTTTAAGTTATATAATCAAATCCTCTCCCGTTTCATGAGCTGCATTTCCAAGCACTTCCTCTCCAAATACGTTATCATTCATTAATTTTACTATACACACAAAATCTTCATCATCATTTATAACTTTTTTTAATTCATTTCTCAAGGATATTAATTTCGACGGTGTCATATCCCCTCTGAATACAGATTTCTGGTAGTGTGATAAATATTTTTTGCATATTTTAAATACTTTTTGCACACGCTTTTCTCCTACATCATAAAACAAAAATGCATAGTTGTAATTTTTTTCTCTTTTCACTATAACCCTTCTTTCAACGAAAATGGAATAAATTCTTTTTCTTCCAAAATACTTTTTATAAGCTTATAGCAATCAAGTTTAATTGCTGTTCTATAACTGACCCTTCTTTTTAACGACGGATGTAAAAAAACATTTTCAAGCCTTTCCTCAAATGCCTGAATAAATATTTTTCTTCCCTCTTCGTTCAAAATACAATAATTCACGTTTTTCTCAAAATGTTTTTCAACTTGCAATTTACGATTATTAACCATATCAAATATTGTCCTGAACACTATAACAGGTTTAAACACTTCACTTATATCAAGACTCAGCGAAAATCTTCCCTCAGACGGTTCATGTAAAAAACTTATTCTTTGGTCAAGATGCGTCTGATATATTGCCGATATTGTTTTGGTATATAATAAAGTATTACCAAATGATATAAGTGCATTTATAGGATTATCCGGCGGTCTCTTAACTCTTTTATTCATTACAAAATCTTCCGGGAGAAAATATTTAAAATCGGCATAAAATTTCATCCATACTTCGCCCTCATAAGACATTAATTCTTTTACGTCTTTTGCATTGTCAACAGATGGAATAAAATTCTTCTTAATCCAGTCGATTGTTTCTTTTACCTCTTTTTTATCATGTTTATAATAATGGTACAATATTTCATATATATTTAATCCTATTCCTTTTACAATAGGTCTTGCTATACTCATCCTGTCTTCATTATATTTATTTACCTGCTTGACAAGCAGTTTTCCGCTAAGATAATGGTCTCTCGGATAATATGTACCACTATATCCGCCATAATAATTATAAAAATGTATTATAATATTATTTTGTGATAAAAAATCCAATAATTTTGTATTTATGCTCACTTCATTAAAGCAAAATATTTCTTTGGTATTTTCCACCGGAATATATACATTCTTACCGTCTTTTCTAAAACATAACGAGTTATCTTTTCTCGTAAGTTCCCCCATCGACATAATATACCTTGTACTCCCCATATAAACCTCCGTTTCATAGATGTATTTTTCAGTAAATGATTGGCATTATATTTTATTAAATATAACAATATTCATAATATGCACACTTTTTACAAGTTGACTTGTTGATACATTCAGGAATCCTATCTTGATTTAATAATTGTTCTATTTCATCAATATATTTGTCCAGTTCTTTCTCTACTTCATCCGTAAGTTCTATTATTATAATCTTTTTGTCTTTTTTATTTTTTTCAGCAAATTCCAACTTGCCTTTTCTTATAACACCTTTAGTTTTCAACACTTTTAAATAATATAACAACTGCCATTTTGCGGCTTCTGCGTCGGCATCTGACTTTTTAACTTCTGTAAGATACTCTTTTGTAAGCTTATCCAATCTGATATTATCTATGGCTATTTCCGTATTGTTTTTATTTTCTGCCCTTTCTTCATGTATAGCTTTTCCAATTTTCACCTGTTCGCTATTATCTTCCATATTAAGCCTGTTGCCATGTAAATAACATTGCCTTTTACAGTGGAAATAATAATTAATTATTGTTCCGTTAATATTCATATCACCCCTCCGTTCACACTTTAATATTTAATTTAATGATTTTATTTTTAATGCCTGTTTATGTTGCTGTGACATTAACAAAATAAATTAAATTATAGTACATCTTATGTTGCTGTTTAAACTGTTGTGGTAGTTGCATGCCCACTCTCAACATCGTTTCAAAAAATTTTATGTTATTGTTTAATACATTTGCTGTTCAAAGTTTGACGCAACTGTCACATTTCAAAATATCCAATATCATTGTTTAACAAACTTGTCAAATGGTTTTACCGACAAACTTGATAAATTTCAAAACATCCTATGCTACTGTTTAACTGCATCATAATGTGTCACCTCTCTTTCAATAAGTATTTCAAAACATCCTATGTTACTGTTTAACCAGTGTAATGAATGCTGCAGGCTCTGACATAGACAAATTTCAAAACATCCTATGTTACTGTTTAACGGCAGGAACGGAGTTATATATCGCGGACTACAAATTATTTCAAAACATCCTATGTTACTGTTTAACCTGAAGGTTGTTTGAATGTTAGCGTTCCACTTATATTTCAAAACATCCTATGTTACTGTTTAACTCAAATCCATCTAGATTTATTCCTGTATCAAAGCATTTCAAAACATCCTATGTTACTGTTTAACCATAAGATTCTATCTGCACTCCATATTTTGTTATTCATTTCAAAACATCCTATGTTACTGTTTAACTATGAATGTATATTCGGAATTGCCTATACAATCAAAATTTCAAAACATCCTATGTTACTGTTTAACTACTTGGCTTTACTGGTTCTGTCGCTCCTGCTCTCATTTCAAAACATCCTATGTTACTGTTTAACACCACGATTTTACATTTGTGGTCTTTTTGAGCCTATTTCAAAACATCCTATGTTACTGTTTAACGAGCGGAAATTGAGAAATATTTAAAGCCAACCATATTTCAAAACATCCTATGTTACTGTTTAACGACAAAGAACGCAAGCGTGAAAAGTTTGCAGTTGTATTTCAAAACATCCTATGTTACTGTTTAACTTAAATGCAATTCGGACATTGTATGCGTTCTGTGATTTCAAAACATCCTATGTTACTGTTTAACTGTTTTCATCATAGATTATTGTTTCTATTGGCATTATTTCAAAACATCCTATGTTACTGTTTAACCCCGCCTCGCCTCCTACCATGAGACTGTTGCCGTATTTCAAAACATCCTATGTTACTGTTTAACATCGACATTTTCGGCATTGTGAACTCTTTGTTGCATTTCAAAACATCCTATGTTACTGTTTAACACAGGGATTTGTGTGAAAACCACGACTATTCAGTTAATTTCAAAACATCCTATGTTACTGTTTAACTGTTTTCCTCTTTGCAGGACCTCTTGCAGTCGTCTATTTCAAAACATCCTATGTTACTGTTTAACGTGCGGGGCGTAATGCTTCCGCTCATTTTTTTGTAGAATTTCAAAACATCCTATGTTACTGTTTAACGCACATCCCATCCGGCAAAAACATATCCTTTACGATTTCAAAACATCCTATGTTACTGTTTAACCTGCCAGCCGGTGAATGTATATCCTTTCAGTGCCGGATTTCAAAACATCCTATGTTACTGTTTAACGCGAGTTTGGAATTGAAAGTCAGCAAAGACAAATATTTCAAAACATCCTATGTTACTGTTTAACCATTAGCACCGCTTAATGTCAATTTGTTTGTAAACATTTCAAAACATCCTATGTTACTGTTTAACGGATTATAGCACAAAGTACAAACAGATTAGAATTTTATTTCAAAACATCCTATGTTACTGTTTAACGCCGATAATCTTACAGAGATTATTAACAGATTCTGATTTCAAAACATCCTATGTTACTGTTTAACTCACATAGACGCAACAGCGGCGGCGACATATGTAGAATTTCAAAACATCCTATGTTACTGTTTAACCAAGTCTTTCCACTTCTCCGTTCACGACTTCTTTTCATTTCAAAACATCCTATGTTACTGTTTAACGGCAAAGGCACTTCTTGTAGCACATAACAAGATAGCATTTCAAAACATCCTATGTTACTGTTTAACATGGCGGTGGCTATGTTGCAACAGCTGCTACACAGGCATTTCAAAACATCCTATGTTACTGTTTAACAAATTTCTACCAAGTTAGTATAAATCTTACCGCTTGATTTCAAAACATCCTATGTTACTGTTTAACGTTCTGCGCTACCGTAGAATAGTCCACATTAAAAAGATTTCAAAACATCCTATGTTACTGTTTAACCTTGCAATGTTATATTTACATTGTTGTTAGCTTCATTTCAAAACATCCTATGTTACTGTTTAACCATATCATAATTAACGGCAATTCTAGGTTCTGCATCATTTCAAAACATCCTATGTTACTGTTTAACAATAAGTTTTTAAGTAAGGGGAATGTTTATGAAAAAATTTCAAAACATCCTATGTTACTGTTTAACTTCTTTGCTGGTTTCCTTGCGGTGTGTCAGATTCATTTCAAAACATCCTATGTTACTGTTTAACGTTCCTGCGTTCATATTCTGCATAGCAGAACCTAACATTTCAAAACATCCTATGTTACTGTTTAACATCCGGCAATCTGATGTTTGACGCTTTGGGTTTAACATTTCAAAACATCCTATGTTACTGTTTAACTTCAATTTCCGCAGTAGATACAAAAGTCACGACAGTGATTTCAAAACATCCTATGTTACTGTTTAACTGTTTGCCCTAACTGCGGTCTTGAATATCCTTACTCATTTCAAAACATCCTATGTTACTGTTTAACGTCAGTTTCTGTATAATAAAATCTTTACTCGTTGATTTCAAAACATCCTATGTTACTGTTTAACCGGTGACGGCAAGAAAGTCAAAGTTCTTGATAACATATTTCAAAACATCCTATGTTACTGTTTAACAAGAAGACACTTCAAGTTCTGGCAGGCGGTACTGTTATTTCAAAACATCCTATGTTACTGTTTAACACCAGAAGCAACACTTGTATTCTCTGTGTCAGATATTTCAAAACATCCTATGTTACTGTTTAACCCGAACTCTCTCGGACAATTATTATTATAAATACATTTCAAAACATCCTATGTTACTGTTTAACTTCATCTTGATATTGTATTTCTTACAATATGGTAAATTTCAAAACATCCTATGTTACTGTTTAACGGCGAAAGAGAGCAGATTAATGAGGTGGAAAGACTATTTCAAAACATCCTATGTTACTGTTTAACCAACGCCAATCAAACAGTACCGCCTGCCAGAACTATTTCAAAACATCCTATGTTACTGTTTAACCAACGTATTTAAGCCGTTTTCACAACTTAAATCTTTATATACGCCCATATTACACTATCTTATTCAAAATTACCAGCCAGCCAATCATCTTTTCAAGTGCGTCTTTATATAAACATTAATCTTAGAATTTTACTGTGTTTACTCGATATTCCCAGTAGTAAGCGGTTGGTAATTTTTACGGCATTTATAAAAATAATTCTTCATTATCCTCAATAAGGTCTAAATCAATCATTCCATACTCATCAAGATAATCCTGTCCGTTATCAATATAATATATATCACCTATCTGTTCATAATCGCCGCATTTAACCCATTGTAAATTTGGCCGGACCTGATACATAAAAGTATTCATTTTGCTTCTGACATCCTGCAATTTTACTTTTTTCTCGGGATACCTGTTATTAGCAAGCTGTGTATCCTCAAGCAATGACCTGTATTCTTCCCAAAGCTCCGCTGCCGTATAATCAAGTCCGGGCTTTTCTATATTAAGATACAAATACATCTTTACAGAATTGTCATCAATCAATTTCATGTGTTCTGATACATTTTTCATATCAAGATGTCCTGCGTTCTTTTTAAAAAAATCGTTCAGGTTATTTTCACCATATTTACCGTACACATATGATAAATCTTCAAAAACCGACTTATAAAAACTGTCAAATTCTTTACTTTCAAGCATTAATCGAATATTATCATCTTCAAGTGTTCTTCCTGTATTTAGACGGGCGTCGTTTATATATATTTTTCCTGCATCATCATAATTGAAAAAATATACTATACAATTTTCTTTTTTACACGATCTGTTAATTCTCCCCATAAACTGCTCTTCACTGTCAAGCCTCGATATATCCTTATAACCTATATCCATATCTATATCAACACCTGCTTCTATAACCTGTGTTGCCACAAGAATCACAGACTCTAATTCCTTAATTTCATTTATAATATCTTTTCTTTCCTGAATATTACTGTTGCCTGTCATTAATCTTACAGTAACCCCTTCGTCTGTGTCATTTTTTATTAACCTATAAAATTCCTGTGCCGTTTTCTTTTTAATAAATTCAACAATTACACGTTTATGCTGATTTTTTAACACATGAACCTTTAACTCTTCTAATGTTATCTTTTTGTTTCCTTGTTTCAACAATGAATAATCCGGTATAACTCTGTTTTTAAAAATAGGATTAGCAAAATATTTTTCCCTATTTTTTATGAGCCTCACACTTGCTTCATTATTATTTATAAGATTATCCAAATTTGGAAGCGTAGCAGACATAATTATTATTTTAACATTAAACAAATCTGCATACGCACTCAAAAATGTTATAATCTCTCCCCACAAAGAATTTTTATATGTATGAATCTCATCCAGCACTATCACCGAATTACATATTTGATGAAATCCGAATAAATCTTCTTTTCTGTCACCGAATAACATATTAAAAAGAGTTACATGTGTCGATAAAACTATCGGATAATTAAAAAACTGTCTGTCCAAAAGTATTCTCTGATAATCCTTATCAATTAATTTTTCTTCATTGAAATTATCCGATTTATTTTTATACGGAGTAATTGAATTAACAACAGCTACTTGTGACATTATTCTGTTGTTATTCTCAAATAATTTTTCAATACAAGCTATATTCTGCTCAACCAATGTATTATATGGATATATGTAAAATATTTTATTTATATCCGCACACTGTTTCACAAGATTAAAACTAAGATTCATTGATGTATTGCTCTTACCGCTTCCCGTCGGTGCTTCCAGATAAAAAATATTCTTATCTATATTATCCGACAATTCATTTTCGGCATCCAGATACATTTCAGTTCTTAAATTATTAATATTTTTTGTCTTTTTTAATTGTTCTGATGACATCGGATATATATTATATTTATAATTTTCTATACTTTTTTGAACTTTTCCGTTCGTGTATTCTTTATAAATACAATCTATACTTTCAATCTCTCCAAATTCCGTTATCTTAACACCATTCATAAACTCTGATGTTGCATAATAATCACTTGCTACCAGTAATGAATACAGAAATCTTGTCCAGCCATACAGATACACACTCTTTTTATTTTCATCTTTGGAAATTCTTTTATACATTTTACTTTTATCCGAAGAACTGTATTGTTTTGTCAGTTTAACAACATCATTCATTTTAAAATTTTCATTATATAATTTATTTTTCTCAATGTTTTTATCAACATTTTCTGACCTAATCCCTTGTTTCCATAACTTATACCATTCATATGCCCGGTATCCGATATTATCGGAATAATCCGGTTTAAAACTAATCATATAATTCTGAAAATCAATTACATTTCCGTGATGTCGCGATATAATAAATGAATATATGTAAGCAAAATCTTTTAATACCAACATTTCTTCTTTGCTGATATTTTCCTTGTCTTCCTCTGATGCAATTTTTTCTATAAAATAATCAAGATAAAATATTGATGAAATAATAGAATGATTACTCTTTATATTTCCGTATTCATCTGCCTCAATTTTAAAGTAAAGTTTATTACGCATCTTATCTTTCTGAAACCGCGGATTTATCTTTCCCATATCGTGCAGCGTAGGAATATTAACACTCATATATTCAAATAATTCCAGTGCTTTTTCGCTAAAATTCAGTAAATATTCATTTTCAAATATTTTTATTATTTTATCAAACTTCTTGTCCTCGGCAAGCATAATAAAATATTTCTGACAAAGTTTCGTATGCTCTGTTAATGTTTCTGTTCTTGATATTTCTTCCGATGTTTCTTGTATTATATGTGCATAATATTTGTCTGAATAATTTATAAATTCATCAACAGACAACATTATTTTTCCCCAATTCATCCCCTGCTCCTTATTTTATATTTGAAAATTTATTTTATTTTAAAAAAATTGTAATATGTCATTTTCACATTTATACAATTCACCGTTTTTAACAATAACAGGTACATTTGTATAGCAAAAATCATCATACTCATAAAGATTAGTATATGCATTAAGTGCGACCGGAAGTTTTTCACAATATCTGACTATTCCCGTATCGTCATCTTCATCTAATTCCGCCATTTCACCCGTATTTTTTAAAAACAGACTTGAGATCACGATTTCCTTATCTGTTATATTTCTTAAAGCTAATCTTTTTACATCTTTAATATCTGCCGGATGGTCATTTTTTCCAAGATACGGAAAATATACACAACTTCTGCTTTGAAGAAGCTCCGCTATGTGCTCTGACTCATTGCAGTCAAGCAATATATATATATCCCACACAGGCTTTTCAAGCCATTGTTCTTTTACAATAAGATTACCATCTTTATTTGCATAACCCACGGAATTATTAAATGTATGAATTTTTTTTTGAATATATCCGTTTTCATTCTTAGGTACAACAGCTATCTTAATTTGTTTTAATTTTTCATAAAATTCCGGATAATCTTCACTAAGTATTTTGCTTTTTTTCACAGTCTCATACTTTGAGCCATATCCTTTATATCCGGCTATTGCCCCCAACATTCCAAGCAATGCAACCTTATGTATATGTCCGTAAGTAAAATAACAATACTCATTAACATCGGGTTTTTTAAAAAAAGCATTCTGTCCGGTAAGTGTAAATTTTAAAGTTTCCATATATTACACCTCTTTTTGCGTAACTATATTATACCTTTTCTCGTTATTGATTCCTGAAATCAATTCAGTTGTATATGGATTGTAATATATCTCAACGTCTTTTATCCTATCTGCAACTTCATTAAGAATCTCTGACAACTTACTTATATTAATTATATTAAGTTCTTCACCTTTTTCAAATGTTATATACTCTGTAAAATTAGGAAGATATAACTTTGCATCGGTCTCAACAAAAATTGCAAATTCATTTTCACACCCTTCTTTTGAATTAGTTGCAAATGCTGTTGCCGATACAATCGCTGTTCGCTTAAAATTCTCATAATCTTCTTGTGTATACTCGGAATTTTTTATTCCAAGTTCCTGCATTTCTTTATATGCAAGCGGATTAATTACAAACGGATAAAAATAATGTGCCTCATCACAAACTATCTTAGTTCCCAATGTGGTATTTCTTGCCTCTTCACTCTTACCGTTATCCCCCTCTTTTTTCTTTCCATCTCTGAACGGTGATAATATATTCTGCTCTTCTATGCTTGTATCACTATATTTGTTAAATCCCTGTCCAAACTGAACAGCTCCCGTAATTGAAAAATTATTCTTCGCTTCCGCAAATGTCGCACCGAAATTTTTAACATCCACCGCTGACATCAAATTGCCAAGCACCTCTTTTGAATCCTTGCAATCCTTTAAATCATCAACTTCAAATAATTCTTCATAGCGTTCTTTTAACGTCTTAGGAATCAATGTGCCATCAGAAAATCTCATGCTCTTAATGTACAAGACTTTCTTTCCTTCATCATTCCACATCTTTTTCATCGGATATTTTAATGCCTTATCGCTTCCGTATATATCTCCGTTTTCAACTGTCTTTGGATTTCCCGAAAAATCTGCATTCCAATTTGCCATTATTGACGAAATTCCCAATACACCATAAACTCTTTTATCCATAATCAATTTTCCTCCTTGTCAGATTCATATACCAGATTATCGCTTATATATCCGGCAATAACCATTGTCGTGTCTATCTTTTTGTCATATTCATAATTTGAAACCAATGTATACAATTTATTGCTTCTCTTGTCACTGACTTTATAGTTATAATTATATTTTTTAAAATAATGCTCAAGCTTCTTTGCCAACTGTTTACTGTCAGTACAACTCAAAAAAGGATTTGCAAGCGAATGTGCCTTGTCTTTTATCTTGCTAAGTGATACAAAATATCTTATAAGTTGTCCCACCGCATATAAATATTCATCATCGCTTTCACATACCTGATAATCGTTACTGTTGATTTTTGTTTTAATACTTGAACGAATCTCACTATATTTATTCTTCATATCTTCTCCTCCAAAATATTCTTCAAAAGAAGCCAGCATATTAAACTGTAATACTGCTTTCCCCATATACCCCGCATTTATTGAGTTTTTAATTATATCAATACCGACATTTTTTATAACATTCTGAGCACCGTTTTTCTGCCCCTTATAAATCCATGCAAATATTATATCTCTTGACATAATTATATTTCTTTTAATACACGGATTATCAACCATAATATCTTCCACATCATTAAAAAGATTTCTTTTTAAACATTTAAAAAATAATACGTCATCCAAAACCGTAAATATTTTATTTTTATCCGTATAAGTATCATAGTAATTTTCATATACATTATTACTTTGAGTTGAATTCTTGTTTGGCGTCCAGTTTAATATTTTCTTTAAAACAAAATTTTTCTGAAGATTATATCTGTAATCAACTATTGTGTCCTGATATTTAATCAATACAGATTTTCCCTTTTGAATCTGCAAAAAATATCCCGAAAAATCCCCCTTTTCAAATTCACCGTTTAGGTATGCCGTAATTTCCCTGCTTTCATTCTCAAAGAAAACATTCGTAAGCCCGGCATTTGCCTTGTTTGCCAGAAAATCGAAAAACTTTCTCTGCAATAATACCTGTTTTACATCTATCAGATTAGGCACAGGTAATTTTCTTGTTTTATGCTCAAGATACGGTTTCTTTGAATTAAGTCCCAAATTATCATTAGGCAGTCCGTACATATTATTATTAATTTCTATGTTATAATCATTTTTATTATAAATCTTAGTCATAACATATCTTTTTTCTTCTCTAATATATGTATCCCTGTCATCTTCAAAAAATATTTTAAGATACTTCTTTTTTTGTAAATTCAATTCCGTTTTATCAAGCTGAAATATATTCTCTTTTATCCATTTTCTGTTGCTTTCCAACTGTTGTGTATCAACATCACCTATCTGCTGATAAATAAAATCATACATAACACGGTCAGCATTTTTATACTTTTCTCTTGGATTAATAAGCACGTCAAAATACCTGTCTATTGCCTGAACATCTAATTTACCGTTATCGAAGCTTTCGTATTTCACCCAAAACGACATATAATTATTAGAATGTACTATCTTTTTAGAGTCCTGCGGTTTATCCATGCTTATAAGCCGGCTATGATAATCATAAAAACATATATCTCTATATAAGAAATCTGATTCGTTAATTCCTTCCAGCGTCTTTTTTTTCTTATCTTCTTTTATAGAACATGACATCAATGAGCCGTCTTTTTTTACAATTATATAATCACCTTCAGCAGGTCTGTATTCATCTAATATTATATCTCTTCCTGCCTTGGCTTCTTTTTCCATCTGTTCTTTAAATATTTCTATACATTCCTGTAACACTACATTCACCTCCCCAATTTTATTTAAGTGCATTTACGTTAATTACATTGGTACATAATTGCAAAATCCAAATCCTCTCGAATTGGAAGTTGCCAGTCCGCTTCCCAATGCAAAATATGCCAACTCTTGTGCTGTACTGTTGTCAGCGATTTTAATACTAATCTTGTCACCTAAAAGTTTAATCTTTCCTTTATACAGATTAGCTATCGGTTTCTTGTTAATAAATTTTATATAGGTATAAAGTTCAAAGTTCTCGTCCAGCTTCTGATTAGTAAACTCATTATATTTTTTTATGAGATTCTCTTTTAAAAGCCTTTCGTATTCATCTAACGATATTTTGTTTTTCCAATACCCCTCATCGCTTTTCATTATTACCGGTGTCAAAGCGTATAATTCCACTATCATTTTTTTATGAATTATTCTGTTTTCAACAGTAAGCCCCTTTAACTTATCGGTATAATGATTTCTTAATACTTTTGAAAAATATGATGCAAGTTCAGGATTAACTGTTCTGATAATAATTGTATATATATTATCCTTTTTATACACACCTTCTTTTTCCAGCGGATGCATTCCATTGTAAACGTATAATTTAAAACAATTACATTCGTGGAATCTGCCCCACTTCTCATCTTTAGCAAGAGCCGAATCAATAAATGCCGCCTCTGACGAAAGCATATCCTGATATGTTATATCTTTTAATACATATAACTTCAATCTCATTTCATATACATGTATTTTCATACTCTGCTGCCTCCTTTCTTTAATCATTTAAATAAATTTATTTTCAAACTTATTATATTTGTATAATACATCTCAGATATATTCATGTCAACAGCATTTTTAATATTTATCTTACTTTTTTCATTGAATTTCTTTATACTTTTTTGTATGATATATAGGATATTAAACAATAATATATTGATATATTGAAATAACTTTTTATATTTGAAAAGTTTTTATTTAACCTCAACATGTGATGTATTTTATAAACTGCTTACGTCCATTGAAAAACAAGGACTTGCCCTAACAAAAAATAGGCTTCGCCTATTCAACTCCCCTGCCCCTCAATCTTGAGGGATGGGGTTTTCTTTTTCTTCTTTTTCCTGCATAATAGACATATGAATATCTTACAAAGAATCTTTACTGACTATTATGAACAAATTGAATATACTCTTCATCCCAGACCTTCTGAGATGGAAAATATTGAAAAAATGATTAAATGTGGTTATCCTTCTTTTGGTGGTGCCATGTATGGCTGCTCTAACTGCGGTAAACTTAAGTTCGTTCCTTTTCGTTGCCACAGCCGTTTCTGCCCTACCTGCGGCACCATTGTCTTTTCCATTTTGTTGCCAGCGTTGTTTCACGTATGTTCTTTAAAATGAACAAATCCAGAAACTTCACTCCCGGCTGTATCATGGTTCTCCATACTTTTGGCAGGGATCTCAAATGGAATCCCCACATCCACTGTCTGATCTCCTAAGGCGGCTACAGCGATGATGGCTTTTGGCGTAATATCACTCACTTTAATTATACATACCTTCAAAATGCTTTTCGCACTGCATTGCTTAACCAAATGGAAAGCCGGCTTGGTCCCTCTTTCAAAAAGATTAAAGCCTTATGTTATTCCGAACGCAAACAAGGCTTCTATGTTTATGCCAAACCTAATAAATGTGATCCTAAATCCGTAGTCAAATATATCGGCCGTCCGGTTATTGCTACCTCCCGTATTGATAAATATGACGGCGAGTTCGTTACCTTCCATTACAACCGCCACGAAGACAATAAGTATGTCAAAGAAACACTTCCTGCTACGTATTTCATAAAACGCTTAATCAGGCATATCCCTGAAAAACACTTCATAATGATTCGATATGGTGGTATCTATGCCCGCCATCGTGAAATTGACAAACATCTGCATCGTACTATTGCGAAAGAAAAGTATCACTTTTTTCGTAGTTTCAATCAGTGGCGTACTGCTATTCTTTCTTCTTTTGGATATGACCCTTTGCAGTGTCCTGATTGTAACCACAAAATGGAGCTTCTTGAACTCTACTACAATCACAAGCATGTTTCCCTCGAAGAACTTTACGAGAAAGTAATGTCCAAATCTCGTGGAAAACGTTCCTCGGCATAAATTCTGATGATATAATCTCTCTGAAAGGAGATTTCTATCTATGAAACCAGATATCGAGGAACTACGCAGAAAATACATTGAAAATCCCCCGGAAGGTATGACATCCATGGACATTCGCCATATGAGCGAGGATGATCTTCTGGATATGGATTATTTCTTAAATGATAACGAACTTGATAACGATTTCGGTGAAGAAGGTTTCTACATCTTCTAAACTGACAATCGTTTATTTGTCATGCCCGCCTTTGTGCGGGCTATTTTCAATTCAACAGAACGCCAAAGGCGGTCTTTCCTATAAAGCAAAAAAAGAAGGTATTTTTCAACCTCCTTCTCTGACTACTTATGACTATAAGAAATGACACCACCTCAACCCTTGATTTATCGTCATGGGCGAAGCGGTGTCAATACTTGTAATTTTTGAATCCTTTTAAAACTCTTAGGTGGATTCTAGTTTTTCTAGTGCATTGCTCACTTCTATACTTAATCCTTCTACTCTCCTATATGCTAATTCTCCCATACTTAGGTCATACACTAGTTTCTTTTTCATTTCAGCCTCTATATGAACAGTATTTCTGTATTCATATAATTTGACTAAATCATCTGCCAATCCTTCACTTATCAGATTCAGCTCTAATAATGCTGCTACTTTTTGTTCATAGCGAATTTTAGTTTTATCAACAGCTTGAACCTTATTATAGCATGGAATAATATCTTTTTTATCATGTTCCAGTTCTTTGGCTATTTTTTCCAATTTATGTCCTGGTATTCCAATTTTGACCAAGCGTTCTTGAAACAGAAGATTTTTTACTGTATTCGTTTCCTCAAATAGTTCAAACAACAAATAATTAACAACCGCCTCTTGAATAGACACATACATTATTACCTGTGTCTTTATCTGAGCTAATAAAAGCTCGTCCGAAGCTTGTAAACCCTCAAAGAATTTATAAATTTTTCTCGCATTTATAAATTCTACAATAAGTCTATCTCTCAAACTTTTATTCTCAATAAATGGATAAAAATGTGACTCATACCACTCTTTATTAGGTAAATGTCCTGATATATAATTCTCTAGTTCTTTTTTAGTCTCACTTGTAAATGCCATTTTCTCCTATCTCCTTTGTCGTAATACTTAC
>ULXW01054784.1_pt1 | contig 27123 bp, 22 predicted proteins | sample 1961661 | NCBI WGS metagenome assembly ULXW01 (sample SAMEA4835849, study PRJEB28245) | human gut metagenome | biome: gut microbiome; material: fecal sample | place: Denmark | collected 2008 | reverse complement strand
TTTGAGCAAGATTCATTTACACAAAATATTTTACACTACCGAAGCCGAAAGCCGTCAAGCCGCCAGCGGATCACTCATACATCTTCTTATAGTAATTCTGATACTCTCCGCTTACGATTCCCATCCACCATTCCTTATGATCCAGGTACCAGCGGATGGTCTTCTTGATGCCATCAGCGAACCTCGTTTCCGGGAGCCATCCTAGTTCTTTATGAATCTTGGCGGGGTCGATGGCATATCTCCGGTCATGTCCTTTTCTATCCTTCACATAGGTGATAAGACTTTCCGGTTTTCCCAGTTCCTTGAGGATAAGCCGCACAATGTCGATGTTTGCCATTTCGTTATGGCCGCCGATATTGTAGACCTCCCCTACGGTGCCTTGATGGATGATGAGGTCGATGGCCTTGCAGTGGTCCTCCACATAGAGCCAGTCCCTTACGTTTTTCCCATCCCCATACACCGGAAGGGGCTTATCTTCCAGCGCATTCATCATCATGAGGGGTATCAGCTTTTCCGGAAACTGGTAAGGTCCGTAGTTATTGCTGCAGCGGGAAATGGTCGCCGGCAGGCCATAGGTACGATGGTATGCACCCACCAGAAGATCCGCTCCTGCCTTGGAGCTGCTGTAGGGAGAGCTGGTATGAAGGGGCGTCTTTTCCGTGAAGAAAAGATCCGGTCTGTCCAAGGGCAGGTCTCCATAGACTTCATCAGTAGATACCTGATGATACCGACCAATGCCGTATTTCCTGCAGGCATCCATAAGGACAGAAGTACCGATAATATTCGTCTCCAGGAAAATCTCCGGATTCAGAATGGACCGGTCCACATGGGATTCTGCCGCGAAATTCACCACCACATCCGGATGCTCCTCTTCAAAGAGGCCATACACCGCCTCCCTGTCGCAGATATCCATCTTCACAAAGCGGAAATTCGGCTTATCCATGACCGGTGCCAGGGTAGACAGATTTCCTGCGTAGGTCAGCTTATCCAGACAGATGATGCGATAGTCCGGATACTTCTTCATCATATAGAAAATGAAATTGGAGCCGATAAATCCGGCGCCGCCAGTCACGATAATAGTCATAATTGCACTTTACCTTTCCTCTCATGCGGTATGAAGATCAGCTATCCGCTTACCGCTTTCCGCTTTTGCTTACCGTTTTTTCAAATTATTTGAACAGCTAACTGGTTATATAGTAGTGATTGGGGAATGGGGAATCGGGAACTGACAGCCGAAAGCTGACAGCCGATGGCTGATAGCCGAAAGCCGATAGCCGGAAGCCGGAAGCTGAAAGCCGATAGCCGAAAGCCGGAAGCCGGAAGCCGAAAGCCGTCAGCCGACAGCCGTAAGCTGATAGCGGAAAGCCGTCAGCCGAAAGCCGGAAGCCGACAGCCGTCAGCCGATAGCCGACAGCCGATAGCTGACAGCCGATGCCAGGCTCTTATCCGACTTTTGCGCTGATTTAGTCGCATACCCCAGGCTTTGATAAAGAGATTGCTTAGGATTTTTCAGTCCCTTCAGCATCCATTGCTCAAAATCCGGAAATGTAAGAAAAATATTATTCTTAGGATTTTCTCTATACAAAAAATGAATGACTTCTATTAATGTCTCCTTTTCCTTCTTTTTCGCTGCTCTATCCAAATCTGAAACAACGATAGCTATGTCCAGCCTATCCCGTCTCTTAGCAATCCAATGTTTAATGTCTACGTATCCACCGCCACCATATTGTGCTTTATGGAAAGATATACGAGGGAAATCAGTTTTATTATACAAATGATCAATTACATTCTCCTCTGTAGTCCCCTCTACAAGGAAACAGATATTTTTCTTCAGCTGCCGCTTTGGTGATACAGGCCTGCGTATTGACTTACCCACCGATACCACCAAACCTTCCCTTCAAATAATCCTCATACAACTTATTTTTATCATTTCTAAGGTCAAATTCATCAAAAGAATATACTTCCGTTGATAAATCCATCTTTTTATTGGCAACATAAAGCTGTTGCGGCTGAAAAATATTCTGATTCATTAAGAAAGGATTATGGGACGTAATCAGAAACTGACCCTTATTTTGTTTTGTATTAATAAGGCCATTAAATAACTCCAACAAAGAAATCGTACTGATCGATGAATCCAGCTCATCTACTGCCAATACACCGCCCTCTACCATATTTCTTAACAGAGAATCCATCAAATGGCAGATTTTCTGAAGACCCTTTGATTCCATCCCAAAATGATACTTACGATTTCCTCTATAAATGACTACTTCATAATTATCAGACTGCCATTTTTCAAAACCCACAGACGTAATAGTCGGATCCAGCATCTGAAAAATCCGGATAACTCCATCTTTCTGCTCTTCCCAAAAATTCTTCTGTTTTTCGTTAATAATACGGATATTATTTCGATCCAGCATAGGAACGATATCCCTGATATTAACTCTTACTGTGGCAGCCAGATTGCGAAAATCTCTGATGTAATCTCCCATATAATCATGAAGCTTAATCAGATAAAGCTCCGTAGAATTTCCAGAAAAAAGCCGCATAATAGCCTCTCTATCCCTTATCCCCCTGATATCTGCTACCTGCAGCTGGCCATTTAAAAAACTATAGATAACCTGCCCGTCAAGACACAATTCTTCCTTCAGAATCCTCTCAGAATCATAAGATACCTTATATACATAATCTTTGTCCAGGTTCGCATCATATAACCCTATTCCGAAAGAAACATGATTACAATCAAAATTAATCAAGCTCCGCCGGGTTTCATCTATGGATCCCAAATTCAGTCCATGATTGATAATGGAAATCAAATGCTGCAGTCCGGCAAGAAAATTAGTCTTACCGGAAGCATTAATTCCAAATAAAGCTACCGCTTTCATCAGTTTGTATCGAGGAGTCTGAATAAAATTATCTTCAAATCTTGTATTCGCAATGCGTGTATGCGGCCGCGGTACAAAATAGATCTCCGCCTTATCCTTTACGGAAAGAAATCCTTTCATGGAAAAATAAGTAATCATAAACATCCACCTCTACGGAAACGGTTGATAAATCACTCACTGCTTTTATTCGTGAATTTTTACATAATACAAGGAATGAGAAGAAGAATAGCAGACTAATTAAGGACAAATCAATGCATAAAATCCCTATAAAATCAAGCTCTGTAAACTACTCTATGCTTCCTGACTGTTTAAATGAAAACAGACTTATATAACAAGCATCACCTTATATTCATTCTGCTTTTACTATATCAAACCAGTCCAAACGGGTCAATCATATACACGGTTTTTCCGTTTATATTCTTACATATTTTCCCTATTCACTCTCTAAACCTGCCACCGAGGTGAAGTCGGCAAGCTCCTTTATACTTTCCAGACTCCACTGCCTGCCAGAGGGCGCAAGGTTTGAAACAGCGGAGTCACACTCCTTTTTACTTGCCCCCATTCAAAAGGTGGGTAGCGAGCACAGCGAAACAAAAGGGGCATCTGCCAAAAATCAAAAAAATTTTGTCATCTTTTCAAAAACCGCAGTCTCCCGTTATTTATATAGTAGAGGGACCTGAAAAGGCCCGCGGTTTTGACAAAAAGCATTCCATATATTTCCAAGATGGCCATAGGAAATGCAGGAATGGAATGCCGGAATTCAAAAAGGGTACCGCCTTTCTCCCCTCCACCTTTTCCGGAAAGGTAACAAATTCAGCAAACACTGAAAAACACAGAGAAACTCAGGACTCAAGAAATTCCCTATAGGGCAGAAATGACGGGAGACTCATGCCTGGCGCGCGCCGTCGCACCCCGTGCAGCAGCGGCCGTAGACCATGCAGACACCGAACTCATTGGGCATGATGGGAAGCTTGGAGACACCGGGTTTCTTTGTAGTGGATCGATATGGTGGTCCTCAAACCTCAATTCTCTTTCCTCAATTCTCTTTCCTCAAATCTCTCCCCTCATTTCTCAATTCTCAATTCTATTCTGTCCAAGAATATACTCTCTCAGATCCTCATGCAGTATCTTCTTATAATCCTCCACGCCGGGCTGGTCGAAAGCATTTACATTGGCCAGAGCCCCCTCGTAGGCGATGGTGAGGAAGAAGAAATACATGAGCGCTCCTACATGATAAGGCGTAAGCTCTTTCATGGCGATATGGCAGCTCATGCGCTCTTCGGAGGCCAGGGCTTCCTCATTGGCCTTTCTGGCAGCGGCAAGCATACGGCTCATGGGAACCGGGCCGCTTGCATCCTTTTCATCACAGAGAACGGAGAGATCTGCCGGAAGATGCTCCACAGAGATGAACTGTACCAGTTTATTCTTCTTTCCCTGCTGATGCTCCTGGGTGAGAGAGTGCATATCCGTAGTTCCCACAGCAGCCACCGGCGTCCTGCCGTTATAAACGATATTTCCCTGAAGGTCATATTTTTTGCCCAGAGATTCGCCTAAAAGCTGGGCATACCACCAGCCGAAGGAGCGAAGCTTATCGCCATAGGGCATCACCACCTCAGCAGTCATGCCGTACTCTTTCATGGCGATAAACTTCAAGGCCGCAAGCATGAGAGCCGGATTTTCAGAAATATCTTCCGACCGGCAGGCTTCCTCCACCATCTGCGCTCCTTGCAGAAACTTCTCTATAGGAATGCCTGCCAGGCTGGCGAAGACAAGGCCCACCTGGGAAAATACGCTGAACCGGCCGCCGATGCCATCAGGCACCGTAAAGCAGGGAAAGTGTTCTTTTTCCGCCAGAGGCCGGATTCGTCCCTTCTCCTTATCTGTAATGGCCATGAGATGGATATCGCAGATAGAAGCAAGCAGCTTCTGCAATCCCCGCACCGCCGTCACCGGCTCAATGGTGGTGCCCGATTTGGAAATCACAAGGAGTAATACCTTCATCCGGCGATCCGCAATTCGCCCGGCTTCCCTTTTGATACAGGAAGCCAGATCCGTCAAACTTACCGGATCTACATTCTGACCGGAAAAATAAATCTGGGGATATCCTTTTCGCTCTTCTTTAGTAAGCTGGTTCCAGTAGGGACCGCAGAAGAGATCAAAAAGCACCTGATTTCCCAGATAGGAACCGCCGATACCGATGGAAACGACTGCATCATAGTCTTTGACTTCCTCTCGAAGTCGAAGGAGTGCCTCTCTTTCTTCCCTGGAAATCAGCAACTCTTCCTTGAGCAGATATGGCAGATGCGGGAATAGGACCAAGCTTCCATCTGGTCCCTTTCCGCTCTGCCTCAGCTTTGCTATGTCCCTTGCCGCTCTTCTAATCTGCCTGCTGTAGGTGTCTAAGTCTTCACGCTTCACACTCCACCGGTTTCCCAAAAGATGCTTGATGTCAACAAAAAGTTCATTTCCAATATTCATACTGCCACCATACTCAAACTATTTAGATTCCCATTTCATACTGCTATTCTCGTATTTGAACTCTGCTGTTTTCAAAATTACAGAGGAAGCGATTTCAAATATTCCCGAAATCCTTCTCCCAGGTCTTCCCGCCGGAGAGCAAATTCCACCACCGCTTTCAGATACCCCAGCTTATTGCCTGTATCATACCGCTTGCCGGTAAAATTATAGGCATACACATTCCCGCATCGGGCCATGACACGGAGAGCATCGGTGAGCTGGATTTCTCCGCCCTTGCCGGGTTTTGTCTGCTCCAGGATATCAAAGACTTCAGGAGTAATCACATACCTTCCCAAAGCGGCAAACCGGCTGGGTGCTTCCTTGATAGATGGTTTTTCTATCATATCTACTACCTTCAGCAGGTCTGGATTCTCCGTCTTTTCTCCCCGGATAATCCCATAAGAAGATACCTTGTCTTCAGGAACTTCCTGGCAGCCCACCACTGTACTTCCTGTTTCATAGTAGCGGTCCATGAGCTGCTTCAGCGCCGGTTCTCCATTTCCAGTGTATACGATGTCGTCACCCAGGATAACACCAAAAGGCTCCCCATCTACAAACTCCCTGGCACAAAGGATAGCATCGCCCAGGCCGCGCATATAAGGCTGGCGTACATAATGCACCTTGATACTTGAAATCTTCTGGATTTCCTCAAGCTCTTTCAGCTTTCCAGATTCCACCAGGTGCTGTTCCAGCTCAGGTGAAGAATCGAAATGGTCCTCAATGGCCCGCTTAGCATGGCCGGAAATAATGAGGATTTCCCGAATGCCGCTGGCTAAGATTTCTTCCACAATATACTGGATAGCCGGTTTATCCACAATAGGCAGCATCTCCTTGGGCATGGCCTTCGTAGCCGGAAGAAAACGGGTACCGAAGCCTGCGGCGGGGATCACTGCTTTACGAATTTTCTGCAATTTAAATTCTCCTCTCTCTTACTCAACACTGTCTACCTGTATATAAGAGCTTGTTCTTATTACGGAATGTAAAAAAATATAAGAACCCTGCAGTCTGCTGAATCGGAGGGTTCTTGTGATTGACCGACTTGTAAGCCTGAACCCCCGTAAAACTCTTCCAACTAAAATCGTCTATTGAGTTATTGCCTGGGTTAAGGCTAATCGTCCAACATCATACCATCCTTCTTAAAAGCATATCAGTTCATTTGGTTATATACATCCAATATCTTTTCTCTCCATTTCTCCCTAGAGAATTCTTTTGTCATATAAGCTCGTGCTTTATCCAGATTTGCTTTTTTCTGTTCTTCCGATAACTGATACAAGGATAAAATCTTCTGCGAAATTTCTTCAGTGATATCTTGCGTACTTGGATTTCCTACCCAGCAAAATCCCGGTACATCATTTTCATCCTGCTAATTCTATAATAGCCATGAAGGCTGCAACCGTTCCCATCCCCTCGTTTTCATCATTTTGCAAAGTACCAACACTGATTGATAACTCTTATGATTTCCAGAACAGTATTTTAGAAACATATTGATTTTTATGACACAAACGACTGATTCCCATCACAATTCCCAAGAGAATGGCCGCTAACACTAACGTACTTACTACTTTAACAATAAGTCCATACTCATCGACCCAGTTCATGCCACTTTGACTGACAAGCTGCTTATAAAAAGGGCCAAGCAGTTTTTCGATGACAATGATTTGAATCAAGTATATATCTAATGTATACTGTTCTTCCCTTGCTGCCAAATGATATAAAGATGCCCAAATAATTCCAAATGACATCCTTCTTCCCGGCATTTATAACCATATATTATACCTTGTCATACAAGACTAATAATCAAAAAATTCCTAATCAAGAGCTTTAATTCCATCTGTATTTAGATTATATCAAAATATGCATTACATTTCATCATGCATTACATTTCATCAATTTGCATCTTCTATCCTTAAACGATACATGTGAATGGATAAATCTGTTATTTATAGATAATAAACATAATTAAATTTGAATTACAATAGTTCGGAAAGCACTATCTACTTAGAATGGATAACGTATTACATCTTCCTGTGTATACACGGGCGCCTTGCTACAGATTATATAGCTCTCACGCACATATTGGTTTGCTCTGAAATAAGGTCAGATGAAAAAATATTCAATGCAGCACAAAAGACCCGGTATCCCAAAATCAGCATGATGCCCAATGAGTTCGGTGTCTGCATGGTCTATGGCCGCTGCTGTACCGAAGTACGACGGCGCGCGCCATACACGAGTTTCCCGTCATTTCTGCATATGTGGAGCTGATTTAGAGTCCTGGGTTCATTGTGTAGTTCATATCTTTTATCCTTTTTGGCCAAATTGGATGGAAGGAAACAAGGGGATCCCAGCGTGTCCGAAATACCCTCCCCTGCCGGACCTAGGATTGGCAGGAAAACCTGTGCTTTCAGAATTGCTTTATAAACTTGTCCCTTCTACTTATATAATAGAAAAAATCGCTTTTATGTGAACGTGGAAAATAAAAAATGCACAACTATTATCTCCCGATTTTTATCTTACCATATCCTTGTTTGCCTTAAGAATCAGCCACACTTCTCAATCTCGCTCAAACAGATCTCTGGTATACACCTTCCCTCTCACATCATCCAGCGAGTGATCATAGCGATTAGCAATGATGCCATGGCTCTGCTCTTTGAACTTTGCCAGATCATTCACCACGATACTACCGAAGAAAGTTGAACCATCCTCCAGCGTCGGTTCATAGATGATGACCTGCGCGCCCTTCGCCTTGATGCGTTTCATGACTCCCTGGATACTGCTCTGGCGGAAATTATCCGAATTCGACTTCATCGTCAGGCGATACACGCCGATCGTCATGGGCTGCTCCTTGGCAGGGTCAAACTTACTGTTGCTGTGGTAGTAGCCGGCAAGCTCCAGAACCCTGTCAGCGATGAAATCTTTACGGGTACGGTTGGAATCTACGATAGCCTTGATAATGGTTTCCGGTACATCCTTGTAATTGGCCAGAAGCTGTTTCGTATCTTTCGGCAGGCAGTAGCCGCCATAACCAAAGGAAGGATTATTGTAGAATTCCCCGATTCTGGGATCCAGGCAGACACCATCGATAATTTCTTCTGTCTGAAGTCCTTTCATTTCTGCATAGGTATCCAGTTCATTGAAATAGGACACCCGCATGGCCAGATAGGTATTGGCAAAGAGTTTCACCGCTTCCGCTTCCGTGAATCCCATGAAGCGGGTAGGAATGTTTTCTTTGATGGCTCCTTCCTGAAGAAGAGAAGCAAAGTCATGAGCTGCCTTCACCAGCCTTTCGTCCTTCAAATCCGTACCCACGATGATGCGGCTGGGATACAGGTTATCGTAGAGAGCCTTGCTTTCGCGGAGAAACTCCGGACTGAAGATGATATTCTTCGTCCCCATCTTTTCACGGATGGCTTTCGTATAGCCGACGGGAATCGTCGACTTGATGACCATAATGGCATTCGGATTGTACTGCATCACTAGCTTGATGACTGCTTCCACCGAGCTGGTATCGAAGAAATTCTTCTTGGAATCATAATTAGTCGGCGTCGCAATAATGACGAAATCGGCATCCTTATACGCAGCCTCCGCATCCATCGTTGCCGTGAGATCCAGATCTTTTTCCGCCAAGTACTTTTCAATGTAATCATCCTGGATTGGCGACTTTCTGTGATTCACCATATCCACCTTTTCCGGAATGATATCCACCGCCATCACATGATTATGCTGCGCAAGAAGCGTTGCCAAAGACAAACCTACATACCCTGTACCTGCTACTGCAATATTCATTTAATCAAATCCTTTCTATTAAAAATAGATCTACCAATTATGTACAACATCTTATTTGATGTAGTAAGCCTTATACCATTCAGCAAACTTGCGAAGACCTTCACGCAAAGTCGTCGTAGGGCAGTAGCCATAATCCCTCTGCAGTGCTTCCGTATCCGCATACGTCACAGGTACATCTCCGGGCTGCATCGGGACGAGCTTCTTATGCGCCTCGAAATCATAATCCGAGGGAAGCACACCAGCCCGTACCAGCTCCTGCTGCAAGATATCTACAAAATCCAGTAAATTCACCGGATGACCACCACCGATGTTATACACCGCATATGGCGGAATCGGAAGTCCATCCGCTCCATTTTTTCTCTCTGGCGCCCCCTGCATGACACGGACGACGCCTTCGACGATATCATCCACATACGTGAAGTCTCTCTCGCAATGCCCATAATTGAAGATCTGGATCGTCTTTCCTGCCAGGAGTTTATTTGTGAACCCAAAGTACGCCATATCCGGACGGCCAGCAGGGCCGTAAACCGTAAAGAAACGCAGTCCCGTGCAAGGGATGTTGTACAGCTTTGCATAGCAATGCGCCAGAAGCTCATTCGACTTCTTTGTAGCCGCATAGAGAGACACCGGGTGATCCACCTTGTCATCCGTGCTGAAAGGCACCTTCGTATTCCCACCATAGACAGAAGACGAGGACGCATAGACCAGATGCTCCACACCCGGTGCGCCATCATCATACGAATGGCGGCATGCCTCCAAAATATTATAGAAGCCAAGCAGATTCGATTCGATATAGACATCCGGATTCGTAATCGAATACCGAACTCCCGCTTGGGCTGCCAGATTCACCACAATCGACGGCTTGTACTTTGCAAAGATTTCTTTAATCAGTGCCTTATCCGCGATATTTCCTCGGATGAATGTCCATCGGCTTTCCGAAGCCGCAGCCACCTTTGCAAGCTCCTGCAGACGATATTCTTTCAAGGACACATCATAATAATCATTCATATTATCAATACCAACAATATGATACTTCCCATCTTGTAACAAACGCTTGACTAAATTAGCACCAATAAAACCAGCAGAACCAGTAACAAAAACCGTTTTCATCATTATTTTCTCCTCTAATAGTCACAATCAACAAATATTTAAACTTCCTTGCAAAACATTATTATCCTTTACCATACAAACATATGCCGTTTCAGCATCTATTTCAACTTGTCCCTCATCCAGATGACTTTTTAACCATTCATAACACTTTTTATAGACACCTGATGATTCAGCATCGCTTACACTTACTTCAGATAACAATTCTTTTCTCCCATTATTGATAAACCCCCACAGGAGTGTCATTATGTAAGACTTTCCACTATTATTATCGCCTACAAAACAGATTAATGGTGCAATTTTAATATCTGCAGCAAGCACCTTCCCTATGTTTTCAACGTGTAGTGTCCATCGCTGATCCACAACAACCATCCTCTCTTAGCGTTAAAACCATTCAATCTACGAAACGTCATCAGATTTTTGCTGAATTCAATACGCGTAATCTAAAAATAGCAACCAAGCAAAATCACGGCCTTAACTCTTATGATTCTTTTTTCAACATACCAAGTAAATACTGACAGGCCGAAATTTTGAATCCCATGGCCAATAGTAAGTAAACGATGCCGCCCATTACAACTTGTGTAAAAAGCAATACCCCTTTGTGCATCTCTAGTGTACCAATCAGATAAACAATGCCACCCATCAGCGCGCTGCAGAGCAAAGAGGGGGCAATATCCTGCATCTGTTCTCTAAAGCTATAACCAATAAATCGCTTAGAATACGCCATAAATCCGGCCAGACTCACAAGAGAGGCAATCAAAGAACCAATAGCAATTAAGAACACACTATGAAAAACGAACGTTGCAATGAGCACCGCCGCTAAAGCAACTACATTTATCAAAATCATAATATATAACACAATATCACTGCGTCCGATTGCCAAAAGTGCCTGGTGGCAAGACGTTTCCAAAGGACGAGTCAAGTACATGACACAAAACACTTTAATATAAGGACTGCAAAACATCCATTTATCCGTCAAAATGACTGAAATAAACGTATCAGAAACAGCTGCAAATCCAATGAGAATCGGAGCCAATATAAACACCCCTACCCCGATTGACTTTCTAAGCATTCTCTTTAAATTATCCAGATTATCCTGGCTTCTTGAATATGCAGAAAGCATCACTTTATTGATTGCAGCATTTAAATTATTAACCAAAATTCCCGGATACTTTTTCCCTTGATCATAATATGCCAGATCTGCCGCACCAAAAACCTTACCGATGATAAGGCTTCGAATATCTTCCTCTACAGTATACACTAAATCAGTAAGCAAAACTTTCCAGCCAAAAGAAAAGATCTCTTGTGCCCTTTCCATAGAAAACTGAAACTTAGGAATCCATTTGTCCACGCAGAAAAGAACGCCTGTATTAACCGCTGCATTAGCAAGATACTGTGCCACCAGAGCCCATACGCCAGCCCCCCATAATGCCAAGGCAATACCAACTACCCCGGATAATACAGTACCGAAAAGCGTAGCGAAGAAAAACCGTTTAAATTGCATGGCTCTTTGTACGCGAGCCTGCTGTATGGAATTCATCGCCGTCAACGGTAAGCGAAGTGCCATAATACGAAGCACCCATGCCAGTACAGGCATTGCATAAAAATCAGCTATCCACGGCGCCGCAAAAAACAGCAATACATACAACACCGCCGAAATCGTTAAACTGATATAGAAAGCAGTATTATAGTCCCTTTCTGTTGCCTCTCTTTTTTGAACTAAAGCACTCCCCATCCCACTTGTTACAAACACATCACAAAATGTAATAAATACCGTGACAATAGAAATTATCCCATAATGAGTCGGATCCAGCAATCTGGCTAAGATAATGGTAACAATCGTTGATACCAGTTGAGCCGATACTCTTTCACCAAAGGACCATAACAGACCGCCTTTTATACCACTTTTTTGATTTGACATATCCAGCTCCTTGCCTATCTACTTCGTCCACTCATTCTAGTCCGTATATCATAAACCAACATAAAAAGCACAAGTATAGCGCCTAAATATCCATTGATTCCATATAATACATTGATCAAGCCCTTATATGGAACAAAGCAGGCAACTACACAACCAACTAATCCTGCAATGCTAATTAGTATTTTATACTTTACAGTCCCTTCCGCAGCGAATTTTCTTACTCCAGTCCATAGCAAAGGCACCGCCGAAGTATAAATCCCCGCGCATATGACAATTGCAAAAAGCTCTGCCACAAAAGGAGAAATTTGTTTCGCCAATATAAGAGCCGGAATATCTGCCCCCGCCGCCTCAGATACATGACCTATGATCCCTAGACAGCATAACGCCGCTGTCCCAAAAATAAACAAGGCAGATAATCCCATCCCTTTGTTTACGACAGACAATTGATTCTTGGCACCAATTTCGCTAATAAAAGCGGCAAACCAAAGAATAACAAAACCACCATAAGAAGCCCCTGCCGCCAAAGGATTCCCATTACCTACCTGCTTCATGATTGTCTCATACTCGCCCCTATCAATAGCAGCCAATCCTTCCGGAACAGATGGCCAGCCGCTTATCGTTGCATAGAGAGCGACACCTAAAATCATAAAAATAATAATAGGACTTATTCTACCTAATGCCTGCAAAATTCCCCCTAAGCCGAATACGGCCGTCACTATAACAAGTATAGTTAAAAGAATAGCCCCACTACCAGAAGGTAAATTCCATTGCTGTGCTGCCGTTGCATTGGCTCCGCCACACATCACAATAAAACTCATATAGCAGAAAAGAGCAGAGAAATAATCAAAAAAGATCCCCATGTATCGGCTAAACCTTACGCCAAGGATGCTTCCATAGACCTCATAAATCTGACCACCACGACTCAAATGCAGGCGATGACCATTCACCGCAAAAGATACATTCGTATATAGATAAATCAAAGCAGTTACTAAGATAACCAGCGGAAATAACGAGCCATAAGAAGCATCATACTGTACTATCTCCTGCATCGTAGCAAAACCTGCACCGATATAAAATGAAATGCATGCTCCACAAACAAGCGCTAGCCTTCCAATTTTCCTCTGCTTCATAACAACTTCTCCTATTTATGGATGATAATCCGATGCCATTTGGAAACTAAAATACTCTCTAACATGGAAAAAAATGGACGAGAATCATTTTTCCCCCAATAGTATTTGCACCTACATCTTTTAAAATCCGAAAACCATTTCCAAAACGTTACTTGACGTCTCTTCACGCGCTTTACAAAATCATCAAATTCCACCATCGCCTCAAACGGTTCCTTAATTTCTCGATATGAACGCGCAAGGGTCGTCGGATCAAGCATCCCTTTTGCCCAAATAACCGGAAGTGGCATGCCAGCTATCGTGGAAGCATAACTCCATGTAGAATTTCTAAAATTAATTTCCAAAAAGTATAACCTATCCTCCTTATCAACTAAAAACTCAACCTCAAAAATTCCCTCAAACCCGATTTCACTGAATATCTGTTTTAACGAATCTTCAACCGCTTGATTATGCAAATTTTGCACCGTCATAAAAGGACTATAACTATCTTTCAGCAGATAATTATAATGAGAAGCTATGCTTATAAGCACGTTCCTTCCACGGTTGACACTAGCCCCCTCCAGACAAAGCTCATTCTTCTTCTCAATATACTTTTGTAAAAGGACTCTAGGACTTCTGATATGCTTATATGCCTCACGTAATTCGCTTTCATCATGACAAATAAACATGTCCCCCTTCCAATTATCAATAGTCGAAATGATAGCTTTCGTGATAATCGGATACTCTAACCCCTCAGGAAATTCCCCTACATTTACAGCAAAAGTCTTTAAATACTGCAATCCATATTTATGGGCAATCTGCAATATTCTATCTTTATTTTGAAACTCTGCTATACGACCACTACGCCCTGCATTGTAAAAATAAAATCGATTTTTCAAGTCCTCATACTTGGAATCCATAAAATTAGTAATCTGATCATCAGCTGTATAAACAAAAGGTTTCTTCGCCTCATGTCCATAGTTTTTCAGCAAATAATCATACCCCGCCTCAATCGATTCTACATAGTGACAATGTTTTACATATTTGCTTCGTGAAGTCAGCTTTCTGGAAGACTGAAGGATAATCACATCCGGATAAATACCACTTTCCCCAAGACTTCGCACCAACCCCAATGGATTATAATGCTCTATGCAAAAGACAACATGCTTATGCTGCTCAATCGTATCTGTAGTTTTCATTTTATCTAGCCTTTTTACCTGCTCTCCAAGCACAAATATAATCCGACAAAGTTACACCAGTATAGCCCGCCGAGACAATCTGCCGAAAATACGTGTCCATAATTGAATATAATAATTCAATATCCGCTTCTGTCTTAAAATAAGGACTTCCACCAGGCATTAATTCCGCTGAATGAATCATAAACTCTAAATATGATTCTCCTTCTCTCTGCACGGCTTCACTAAGAAATTGTAAATCATACAAAGATTTCTTATAGGGTCTTAGCCATAAACGATCCCCTTTAATGAGAGATCCCAACTTATGTCTAAGTGAACCCTTAGCCACATGACGAATATGCCGGGTTGTCATCGGAACTTCCACAATCCCACTGGGTAACATATGGGTAGAATAAGGAGCCCGTCTATAATCATTACCAACATTCGCACTATGCCCTGGAATTACAGATAAATCAATTCCTGGAGTCATAGAACAATCTCCTACGTATCCGTTGTCCTTTAAAGAAGAAAAATAAATATCATTTGTCGCCCAACGTCCGGAGCGCGCCGAGCGCATCGGCATTTCAAACCGCGATTGTAAGTACCGCGTAATCCAAGTCAGCTTTTCATGAATCATATAATCAGGATACTCTGTAATATATGGATTTCCACCATACTTATTTTCTAAAAAGTATTCTGGTGGAGAATTCCAGGCATGGATATGCATCCCGATTTCACAAAGTCCCTGCATTGCTTTATACTTGCCATACTTTACCCATTCTGTATTCTGAGCCATTTCGTAATTGGTCAAGTATACCGGCTTCAAACCATACTTCTCACATAATTCTTGAAAGCGAGGAATATAATGAACATTTTCTGTAGTAATGGGCGCCCCCTCCTGCCAGTCCCATAGATTATCTCCTTCCGTATCAACTGTAATAATAAAGCTTTTCATGGCCGCCCCTTTCTCTAAGCCATCAACAACCCTTGCGCATATTATGGCCAATTAAATATTTTTTCTTGTCCTTTTTGTATGCTGCTTCATCAAACCTATCCGGCATAGATTTTAAACAGCGTTCAGCATATTCTGCCGTCGTACAGATAAACCGCGCCGGAACGCCTGCGTAAACCGTACCACTAGGAACATCGCGATTCACCAGACTTCCTGCGCCAATTACGCAATGATCACCGATTGTCACTCCAGGCAAAATGGTTGCCCTTGCACCAATAAAGCTGTACTCACCCACTTCAATTTTGCCAAACTTGATCACATGCTTATACTTTTCCTGATCGTTCCGAAAAGCCCACGTTCCTCCATCATGTGTGATAAACATCACGTCCATAGAGATACGGCAATATCTATGGAGATGGATTAGGTAAGGCTCACTACCAAAGTTTACCCCCCCCATAATCGAAACATGTTCTTCTACAATCATTCCTTCTTTTTGAGCCTGCCTAAGCTTTCCCAATAACAATCTCTTAATTCTAGTCAGCATATCTATGACCTCTTTTCTTTACTAAATCATTAGATGCCTGTACATGACGCCATTCCATTAAAGCAACTATTTACCTTGACTAGTAAAACAGCCAGATTCTATACGCTCCCATATCAAGGTGACCATAATAGTAATAATAAATCCAATAATCAATTTTATTAAACTTCCATATTCATTATAAAACCCTCTACCAATATAATAGCATAGAAATGACTTAATATACTGAAAAACTACGTAATGAATTAAAAATGCAGCGCTTGAAATTCTCCCCAAAAACAAAGTTACCTTATTCACCATAAGGCTTTCAAAATTCATCGGCTCTCTTACCATGTAATAAATCAAAGCACAGGAACTAAACGTAAAGGGAACTGAATAGGTCCACCATATATATCTTCCAGTTGCCTCTCCCTTCAGATTTAAAACATAACACTCAAAATAAACACATATGACATTGGCCAAAATAATGATACTTAATAATATCCACTTATTTAAACAAACATGCAGCAACTTGTTGACCAGAATATTATTAAATTGTTTTCGCGAATAATTGTTAAGGCATAAATAACCAGTAAACACCCCCATGATAAAATCCAAGCTCCTAGTCAATGGAAAGAAATAGATTAGCCATTCAGATATATCAGAAAGGAACAGATCATTAGGTAATAGTTTTGGTAGATGGCTAATCATTTTATCAAGAATAACTTGAAGAATAAGCAAGATTAATAATGCACAAAATACCTTTTTTATGTCTTTTATGTTTTCTAAAACCCGTAAAACTTTTGGAAAAATAAAATAGCAAAAAGCCGCTGTAACTAAGTACCATGAAACTCCATTAATTGATACATTTTTAATAGGAAACCATTCTTGTATAAGAAAAACATTTAAAATAAACTTCAATGCATCAATTTGTATACACTCTCCCCCCCCTACGAACCAAAAAGCTGCCATAGATAGCATTGTCAGGATATGAAGCGGATACAATTTGCGTATTTTATGCGCTGAAAATTGTATGCAATAAAAAAATCCACTTTGCGTAATCCTATTCTTATCATAATATGAATACATCATCATGAACCCAGACAGAACCAAAAATATAGACACGCCCCAATGCCCAGCCGCCCCAAAGCAAACAATCCCCGTATGCGAAAGAAATACACCTAAAAATGCAATCCCTCTTAATGCTTCAATTTGTTCCAATCGTTTTGGATGAAATTTATTAGTAGACATAAAACACCTGCTTTTTAAAATAGAAAATGAAAATCACTAAACCCGGACGAGATAACCGTTTCCCATTCAGAAGACAGCAAATAATACATTCGATACAATAGATAGAACAAAACAAGTATTTTAAACGTTCTAGAAGTCAAAGGAACTTTTTCTGACCTAGGCGCCGAAATAGCAGAGCCATATATACTACCGCCATGGCTTTCCTTCATCAAAATCAAAGCAGGAAAAAAATACACAAAAATAAGTGAGAAATATAAATATGTGCGCAATAAATTGTTTATTGAATAAGAAGCAAACCCGACAGTTATTCCAAATAGTGCAGTAACAAAAGAAAGATTCATTAATCTATTACCTGCACTTAGTTTTATAAAAGGCAGGCACAACAGCACAGGTAAATAATTTACGAATTGTCTCAAGCCAGTTCCTTCTTGCGTCGATAGCCCATATACCGCGTACCTGCTCAAAAATGGAACGAGAGTTGTTGCTAATGTGAAAATCTCACTCGACATGAACGTCACTATTAACATACCAATTAACATTATGGAAATAAATACTTTTCTCGTGTATGCAGATTTAAAACAAATGTAGTATGCTGCTGGTATAAACGCAGGAATGATTGCTGTATAATGGAATGAAATAGCTATCAAAATCTCAATAGTTCCCCAAATAAATTTCCTTTTCACATAATTTACACTCGCCAAAAATACAAACGCAACAGCCAACATAAATGCAACCATCGAAAAAATATTAAAATAGCATATACAAACAAAAGCTATCCAAGCCCATCCGATATCTATGTAGTCCCGTGCATTAATAAGCCCTTTTAAGAAAACACAAAAAGTAATCCCTCTCAGAATATTTACGCCTATAATACCATCATCTGTAATAGTTTTAAGCAATGAATTTAAAATTACCCATCCAAACTCCTCATCAACAGTTCCCAGTGTAGAAAAGCTTGATTTATCGTATATATTTACATATGAGTAAAAATCAGTACAACTATCATTGGTAACAAGAATAAGCAGTAAAGGCAATGACAAAACTATCAGCAAGAATTGAACATTACTTTTTCTCCCCTGCTTTATTTTTTTGATTTGCATATAGCTTATTAATAATCCGGTCGCTAGTGCATACACGGCAATAAGAGCATACAATAAAGCGCTATCCACTTAATCACTTCCTAGTTATTTTTTTATAACATAGAGTATATTTCTCAGCCATTTCTTCTGAAGAATACATTTTAGAAATATTTTTACTCATATCTTGCTGTGCTTGTCTTTTATGCACAGGTTCATTTAGCATTACATCCATAGCGTAATATAAAGCATTCTCATCATAATCAGGGCAGAGTATTCCGTTTCCTTTCACTACATCATGAAGTCCTCCGACATCAGTCGAAATGATGGGCAAGCCTGCGGCCAAAGCTTCCAAGACCGACATCGGCATGGCTTCCCGATGCGAAGATTGTACATACACATCTGCAACCGCATAATAATCAGATACTTGATCAACTTTCCCCGGCAATAGGACAACTTGATCCAGCCCCAATTTTTTTACTTCAGCAGCAAGTTTTTCATGGCACGGACCATCGCCAGCCAATATAAGCTTAATGTCATTTCTTTGCAAATAAAGGCAGTGAAAGGCGCGCAGAATGGCCATTTGATTCTTATTCTCATCTTGTCTTGCTACATTGATAAACGTGAAGTCTGCGTGTTCTTTTCGATAGAAAGAGTGAATGTTGATTCCATTATTAATACAAAGGCATTGTTTTTCTGCTCCAGGAAAATAGTCTTTTACTAAATCTAAGTTTTCTTGTGAGACTGCTGCAATCCAAATTTTCTTGTGATTCACGCCATAACGAATAAGCCATTCAATCTTTTTTATAAATGCTTTCCTCGGCTTTGTATGAGCAGTAATAAGCACAGGCACGTGATTCAGCAATCCCCAGGGAACCGCATATAGTTGTCCTACTAAATGCGCGTGGACGATATCCGGATGAAAAGATCGGAGTATTTTGGATATGCGGAAATAGTTAGCAATCAAGTTTTTACCATGAATGCCAAGATATCTGACATCTGCCACTTTTTCTGCTGCCTCTGCCAGGGCTGTGTCTGACCGCTCCCATAAACAAAGAACCAGCAGCATTACTTTTTGAGCATCGATATGCTGAACCAGTTCGCTCACTACTCTCTGGGCACCACCAATAGAGAAATCTTCTAAAACAATCGCTACTCGTATCAATTTGATTGCCTCATTATTTATGTATAACAGAATAAACAAAACTTTCCCATTCTCCATAAATTTTATCCGGTGAAAGTTTCTTTGTAATATTTCTTGCGCATTCCCCCATGCATTTCATTTCCTCGGCATGAGCAAGCAGGTAACGCATGGCCTTGGCCAAGGCATCTGCATCTTTTACAGGAACAAGCAGGCCATTTTCCCCATTCTGAATCAGATACCGTGGACCACCAACAGGACAATCGGTAGCTACGCAAGGCAAGCCAAGTGCCATGGCTTCCATCAGTGCATTCGGCATCCCTTCAAAGTCGGAGGAAAGTACAAACATCGCGTTTTTCTCCATTTCTTCTGCAATATTTTGCACATTTCCAGGAAAGCAAACTCGATTGGCAAGTTTAAAATCAGCGACTTGTTTCTTCAGGTCGTTCTCTTTTTCGCCCTGTCCATAGATGGTCAACGTATAGTCAGGATATGCATCGGCAATCTTTGCAAAAGCGGAAATCAGAAGCGAGAAGTTTTTCTGATCGGTCAATCGCCCTACACCGGCAATAACCTTTCGCTTTTCACCCTTATAGGGAGCTCGTATAAAAGCAGGATTGATGGCATTGGGGATAACTTTTGCTTGACAGTTTTTAATCACGCTTGCATACCAGGTCTTTGCGTCTTCTGTCTGAAAAACCCATCCGTCTGCTTGAAAGGCAAATAGGCGGATTCCTTTATTCAACAGAGCAGAACGAGCTGAGGGATCTGCTCTTTCTGCCGCAATCATCTTTGCCTTTGTCAAAAAGTGAAATATAAGTAGAAAGAGTGTCGTCTCCGGAAGCATAACGATATAGGCATCTTTCTTCCTATTTCTAAGATACTTCCATAGCCGGGGAAATCGAATCAAGGTGTTCCATATCTTGTTTTTTCTGTCTTGCAATGGCAGAAGGGTCGAGACACTTACTCTTTTATCCAATTCATACGACTTCTCTGTAGCAGACATCGTCAGTATTTCTACCTCATGTCCTTTCTTCGCCAGATAGCTGGCCAGATTGCAGGTCACTCGTTCTGCTCCGCCACCGTACAAACTGTTGATAAATAAAGTAAGTTTCATGCTAACCTCTCTTAGTCGATTGATTTCGGCAATGTAATCCAGTTCCCAAGTTCTGTTTCCCATTCATGCGGATGAATATGGGCAAATCCACTCATATGGAAAAAAGTTAATTCGCCAATATAGGGTCTGCCTTGAATGACATAAAAATCGACACGTAAATGGGGAATCCCTTGCGATAATTTTTCTGCGCACCGTTTCATAGTATCGAAACATACTGGTTTATCAGGAACTGTCTCCGAATTAGCGTCTCTCATCCTCATATTCAATCTATTAAATTCCATATCAAAGAAATCTGTTGCGGGTCTCTCGCCTTTGTCCTTAGATATATACATAATCTTAGCTTTGCCATTAAAACAGAAAAATTTATAATCGGTCAGTACTTTTTCATCGCTTTGGTGTACCCAAAGAATCAGGTGCTCATTAATGAGTCCGTACCCCCCCAGTTTTTCAGGAAGTTTTACCCATTCTCCAAATGTTTTGTCCCACGACTCGGGGTGAAAGCGTTCCATTCCGCTTCCATCGAAGAATGTAATTTCGCCAAAATAGGTCTTTCCATTGACTTCATAGAAGTCTGCCCTTGCTTGTGGGATATCTTTCGTTAATATTTCCGCAATTTTCACCATTTCATCGAAGTTCTGTGGTTTTTTCGGCAAAACTTTAGCATGCGGATAGCCCCAAGTGAATGGCAATGGCTTGAATTCCATATCAAAATAGTCTGCCTTCGTTTGTCCTTTTTGGCGCCCAGTAGCAATAAACATGGCTTTGATTACGCCACGGAAGGAATAAAATTTATAATCCTTCAATTCGCTTGTTGCGGAATCTTCCATATACTTTTCGGCAATAATTCTTGGTTTCACATTTTTATATGGCCACTCCCGCTGTCCCCAGAAGAAATTGTGCTTTAGGCAATTTTCCAGTTTCTTCCTTGCTGCTTTTTTGTCCAGTTTTTCCTTGTCTCGACAAATCACCAGTCCGCCACTATCATGGGTGCATTTGAGTACAAATTGATTCGGTAGTTTATCGAAATCAATTTCATCAAAATGATTCCAGACGCCTAATGTCGGAATGATGTACTCTTCTCCGATTCTCTCTGCTACCCATTTTTTTGCTTCATACTTATCTACCATGGTGGTATATTCTGGTCTGCGGTCGTGAAGTTTCAGCCATTGCAGTTTTTCATTAAAAGTCACTGGCGGATTCAGGTGTAGTTTTTTTCCCATTTTGATCCGATACGCAATTTTCAGATATAGTTCATCATTCATCCAATGAAACCAGCCTCTGTGTCCCAAAGATATAAATAGCAGTCCTGGTTTTTTCAAGAAATCCAATATTTTTTTTGACATAAGGCACTCCTTTACTCTATAAGCGCTGATTCGACTGGAAGGAATCTATGGAAACGCTGATTAAATCTAACAACGATTGAATCGGCGTTTCCATAACAGAAATTCAATCAGCTTTTCTCAACCATCGACTGATATATTTTTTGATACCGTTCACTCATCTTTTTCGCACTGAAATTTTCATGTACCGAATCATAAGCCGCGATTCCTGCTTTTTTCACATCGCCAGCATACAGTTTTTTCATGCTATTCACAAAATCTGTCGCATCATTTTGCCGATAGAGAAAGCCGATTTCTTTGTTGACTGAAAAGATTTCCTTGTGCTGCACAATATCAGAAAGAATAACGGGAAGTCCGGTGGCCATCGCTTCCAGCACTCCATTGGGCAGGCCTTCTGACTGGCTGGTAGAAATATAAGCATCGCAAGCTTTTAGATAGTCGTTTACATTAGAGACACTTCCACGAAAATCAATTCTTTCATTCTTTTCGTATTCTTTAGCCAGAGGCCCCCGCAATGGACCATCACCAAGAAGGAGCAGGTAGAAGTGTGTATTTTCACCAAAGGATGCTGCATAGTGGGTTAGCAAAAAAGGGATGTTTTTTCTTTGGATAAATTGTCCTGTAAAGCACCAGATAAAAGCATCTTCAGGCAGACCAAGTTTTTCCCTCATCTTTTTCTTTTCTTCTCCGGTCGGGATTGTATATTGCTCGACATCTACGCCGTTGCGAATAAAGTCATAAGATAAGTGCATCTTTTTCTCGTATATCTGGGATAAACTCTGGGAGCATGTCACTGTCTTATCGCTCTTTTTCATCGCTGAAATCTGCAATCTGGCCAGAATGCCCCCTTTAAGTTTACCAAATTTAGCTGGGTAATCATCATACATATAATTACGCAGCGTATGAATTTGCTTGTATTTAGCGATTTGGCTGACTGCGTAATCAGGAAATACGCCTACCGTGTGGATAATATCGGGCTGTAATTCAGCCAGCTTCGCTCGCAGCTTGTCGTCTTGTCCCAAGAGAATGCTTTTCTTCCCTGTTTTCACAAGATAATGCGCTGCTACATACGGTAAATAATCAGCCATACGGCTATCTGCCAATTCATCGTACATGGTAATCAAAATAGGCTCAAATCGTTCTGGATCAAGGTGCTTTATGATGTTCAAGGTCTGTTGGGTTGGCCCACATTTTTTACACGATGTCATCAGGTACACAATTCGCGTTCTTTTTTTATTCGATGTAGGTTGCACTAGTTTTGTCCCCGTCATTTCCGTATAGGCAAAGTTTATCGAGTCCAAAGAAACCATATATAACCCGCGATGTCCTTCATGAACAGAGTCAAAGCATATGCTCTTCCCATCACGACTCCATCGCGGATGCAGATCGCATCGCGTGTCGTTATCATATTTGAATGGAGCAAATACTTTCGCAATCACGATATTGAAATCTTCATTAAGCACTTTAAGAATAGCCATGCGATTTCGATTGGGATAGGTGTCCGTGACGACCAGTTTTCTGTCCGGAGAATAGCTCGGATGTCCATCGGAGGATATATGAGGCCAAAGCTGCCTGTAACATGGGGTTTTGTCTTTCATCAGATAATATCCGGCTCCTGTATGTTTTTTGTTTTCAAAAGCCAGAATGGTCTGATCATCTTTCCAGTAGCAGTGGCTCACCATATTGTCATCACTCAGGTTGTACATATCCCGCCCATCTATATTGGCAGTAATGAGCCGAGTATACTTTCTCCCGCCTTGGAACCATCTATGTAGAACCATAAATCGCTTTCCATTGGGGGAAATCATAATATGATTTACTTTATGTTCTGCACCAGACATTTCTTTCCGTGGTTCAAAAAGGGCAAAGTCTGTATATTGAAGCAGGGGTGTAATCTGATTGTTTGTGATATCCACTTTCCAGATGCACGGAGCATGGGGAAGTTTTTCATTTTTCGTTTTTTCTTCTATATTGGAATAACCATACCCCGGACGCAGTCGATGAAGCCGTGTGAAGTCTAGTGTCAATGCGAAGCTGCCGTCTTGAGAGACACTGTAAACGGGCATGGAAAGTACTCGTTCCTGTTTGGTAAATACATCTAATACAACAGAAACAAATTGACCATTTCGAAAATCGTTATATATGATTTTTTTATCAAATTTTGGGCCTAGCCATTGAGCCATACATCCTTGCTGCACATTCCAAGAGTGTGTAGTAGCAATTTTTTCTGCTCTGTTGTCATTTCTTGTATCTATCAATAAAAGGTCTGCCGGCTCTTTTGGGGCTGTGCTGCTCCAGGTATCGTTTGCTTTTAAGCATAAAACATATCTTCCTGTCGCATCCCATGGAGATTTGTCATAATACCCAAAAAAATAGTCATGCTGAAAGTCATCGGGCGACAATCGGATAATATTTCCTTCATGATTCTTGCCTGATGAAATGGCACACATGGTATGCTGGTAAATGGATTTTATTTTTTTCTTGACAGCAGGATATTTGTTTAGTTTCTGGCTCACTCTCTGTTCAAAGCCCATTATTTTCGCTTCCTTTTATTTTCGTAGTATTTTTTTGAAGATAAGTTGTCGTAACCAGTTAGGCGCAGATGCAGAACAAATTCTCAAACTAACAGATATTACATACTCCGGATAGTTAATATAACCTATATCCCTCATCTTTTTAAACAAATTGACCTGTATTTCCAGGTACAGTTTTCCCGATCTTCTTTTAAACAAGTTACTGTCTGCACGCATCCATACTAAAGGCTCTTGTATATTATATCCTTGCATTCCCGCACTAAGCATATCTATCCATAAATAATAGTCTTGCATATATCGGACATTCGGATAATTGCCCGCTTTTAAAACATCCTCTTTACGAAACATAACGGAAGGATGATTAAAAGGGTTTCTTCGTTTAGAAAAAGATACGATTTCTCTATTGTTCTGTGGCACAACACGCAGGGAGTCAACTAAATCGGTGTTAACAGAAAACTCCTCGATAGTGCTACCAACAATGCTTATTTCAGGATGATTTAAAAATACTTCCAGTTCTTTTTCACATCTATAGCCTCTGCTGATATCGTCACTATCCATACGCGCTACCAGTTTGTTCTTGCACGCTTTTAATCCTATTTGTAACGCATGCCCAAGTCCCATATTTTCTTTTAAGCGAATAACATGCAGAATATTTCCATATTTTCCCTGAAAAGATAAAATCACATCATCCAGCAAAGGCGTTAAAGGACCATCACAAACAAGAACAAAATCATCAGTAGGAACCGTTTGTTCCAACATGCTTGCAATACTACGCTTCAGATAGTCTGGTTTTTCTTTGTGATAAACAGACATAAGAACTGAATACTTGGGATACGTCAATATTTCCACGCCTTTCTTATTTCACTCAATCTATATCAAACCAGGGAAACACTGATTAAGTCGTTGCCTGATCTTACGCTTGCATTTTCATGCAACACGAGGAATAATCCAACGAGAATAGTGAGCTATTTAAGGAGGGTTATAACGAAGTGTTGCATGAAAATGCTTGTTGAATCGAACTCTGCGATTTAATCAGCGTTTTCCTAGCCTATTTCTTCGCTGTAACCTGCCCTTCCGCTACCCCTTCTGTACTCTCTTTCATGAAAAGAATTTTCACTGTGGCGAAGATGATTTTGATATCTTCGACCAGGCTGGGTCTGGCTATATACATGAGATCCATCAGGAGTTTGTCATAGGGGGTGGTGTTGTACTGGCCATAGACCTGGGCATAGCCGGTAAGGCCGCATTTACATTGAAGGCGGAGGGGCCATTCGGGGATGTCTTTTTCATACTGGGCAGAGATTTCCGGACGTTCCGGCCTGGGACCTACAATGGTCATGTCTCCCTGGAGGATATTCAGAAGCTGGGGGAGTTCGTCGAAGCGGATGGCCCTGATAATGCGCCCTACTTTTGTAATGCGGGGATCGTTTTCCCCTGTGGAAAGGCGGGCCACGCCGTCTTTTTCAGCATCCATGCGCATGCTTCTAAATTTTAATACGTCAAATTCTTTTCCGTCCTTGGTCAGCCGCCGCTGGCGATAGAAAATGCTGCCGCCATCTGTGGCTTTGATGGCGATGGCAGTCACAATCATGAATGGGGAAAAGATAACCACAGCTATCAGTGACAGGATGATATCCATGAGTCGTTTCAGAAAAAGGTACTCCGGTGTAGGATCGTAGTGATGAACCATGAACATGGGCAGGTGGAAAAGGTGTATCTTTTCGGCGCCGCTCATGATGACGTCCCCTATCCGTGGAATGACGTAGCTGGGGATGTTATGGGCCACGCAGTATTTTACAATGATATTTCTTTCATGGCTGTGAAGGCCGCAGATGAAGACGACGCCGGCATCTTTAATAATGGATGAGGGGATGTCTTCTACGACGTCTTTAGCCAGGATGATATCGGTCACTTTGAAGTGGGCGTCCATGTCATAGTTTTTCATAATATGATCCACGTTCATGCGATATTCATCGCATACCAGTACTGCCGGCACCGGCGGATGGGTGTGGAGATACCAGCGGTGGGCAGCTATGGACCAGGCGACTATGATGAGATTCTGTACTACAAAAGCCCCTATCAGGGGAAGGGGATTCATGAAATGCCGGTTTACCATGGTCATCACCATATAGAGAAGACCATCGGTGATGAAAACGGCCAATGCCTGGCTGTATACCAGATCGGATACCCGGAAAAGGTGGATGGCATAGCCGCGATAGAGTCGGGTTATCAGGTAATCGATGATAAAGAAGAGACCTATCATCATATAATTGCCCAGATTATAAAAGGGATAGGTCATTTTGTCAGCATAGTACAGTCCCCAGGTCAAGGCAAATACCGCAGTCAGCAGGAGCAGGTCAAAAAGCTTCACGATGCGGATGTTCAGTCGCTGGTGAGTATTGCTGTCTAAAATCATGAATGTACCTTCTTTGCATATGAATAATGAAAATTGTGAACCAAGAATCCGTTTTACAGCTCAGCGGGGGAGACAAGGGTTTGCGTTAATTCTTCCTCTCCTCCATTTTTTCTTGCCCACCCCCACTTAGGGGGTGGGTGGCGAGCGGAGCGAGACGGAAGGGGGCATCAGTGCAATGGTAAATGATGGTGAGTGCCCCTTTATGTTTGATGGCTCCCTTTCCTTTGACAGAGTTCTTATGCTCGCTTCGCAGGCATCGACCGCTTGGAGCGGCCCCCTTCCACC
>ULXW01040525.1_pt1 | contig 27203 bp, 24 predicted proteins | sample 1961661 | NCBI WGS metagenome assembly ULXW01 (sample SAMEA4835849, study PRJEB28245) | human gut metagenome | biome: gut microbiome; material: fecal sample | place: Denmark | collected 2008 | reverse complement strand
CTGTAAGGGATATTAACCATAAATATATTGTAGTAGAAAAAAGATTTGCAGGCAGACGGCTCCTATCTGTGTGAGGTAACTATCCCAAATAAAGAGATTGCATCAGTTTACAAGAGTGAAATCCTGTCACATTTTTTACAGAAAGGCATTATCACAAGAACTACTGCAAATAAAATCGCAGAAAGCCTTTACGCAAATGACCATAAGAAATTACAAAGCGCTGTGGCGGAATATCTGGATAAATCCATAAGTTTTTATGACGGCGGAGCAGAAGGATTTTATCATGGCCTAATGCTGGGGTTGATAGCCTTGATGGACAATCAGTATAAGATTAAATCGAACAGAGAATCAGGTGATGGAAGATATGATATATGTATGATTCCCAGAGAGAAACGATATCCGGGTATTCTTTTCGAATTAAAATGGGAAAAGAATCTGGAAGAAGAGGATCTTAACCTTCTGGCAGAGGAAGCATTGCAGCAGATTACTACATTAAAATATGATGCTGATATGCGAGAAGACGGAATAACAGATATCTTAAGGTTTGGCATTGCTTTTTCAGGGAAGAAAGTCAGGGTAAAGACAATAATATAGGGAATCAAAGAAAAAACGCTGGTTTCGGCAGATAAAGGAGTTCCTTTAAAATGCTGGTTCTGGCGTTTTTTTTGTTTGCACGTTTTGAAAGAAAAAACAAAAATAATATGTGCAAAATGCACAAAAGTAATCTTGCAAATAAAATAAAAAGTAAAAAAATGACAATGGAACAGGTGAAAAAAGGAAAGAGTAATGTGAAGCATGACAGTATAATAAAAACATCCTAGGAGACGGACAGGGATGTATGAAGGAGGAAAAAAACATGAAGAAAAGAACGATTAGTTTAATGCTTGTTGGAGCAATGGTAGCAACGATGTTTGCCGGATGCGGAAACAGTGAGGCAAATACAAATGCATCTTCCACAGAAGCCGGTAAGACAGGTGGTGCAGAGGCTGGAAACGTATCTATTTCGTTTTATACAACTGAAACAGGAAAGGATGATATGTTCCAGGAATTAATTGCTGATTTCGAGGAAAAGAATCCAGGAATCACAGTTGAGTATATTGCAGCAGGAGACGATCAGTTACAGCAGTGGATGGCTTTATATTCAAGTAATGAAGGACCAACAGTATCCCTTATGGATCCGATTAACATCTATGAGAATCAGGAACGAATGAGAGATCTTACAAACGAACCTTTAATAGATAACATTGAAGAATCAGCACTTACAACAATGACATTTGATGGAAAAATATATGCAGTACCTGGAACTGCAGCAGGTATTGGTATTTTATATAACAAAGCAGTATGCGATGCAGCAGTAGGTGGTGATTTTGATCCATCTACGATTAAAACAAGATCAGATCTGAAAGATTTATTTGATAAGATTGAGGCAACCGGAGTAGCAGCAACCTGTATTACAGGTGTTAACTGGTCAATAGGAGCACATTATCTTTGCCAGACATATGGTGCTGCACTTGGTTCAACAGACGAGAGAGTTGCTTATGTAAATAGTATTATCAGTGGTGAAACAAAAGAAATTGACAATGATGTATTTAATGGTTATATGGATACATTCGATCTTCTTGCTGAATACAATTATAATAAAGCAGATCCGTTAGTTGGTGATGTAAATATGGATGCACAGGCACTTGCGACAGGTGCATGCGGTACATGGTTTATGGGTGACTGGGCATGGACATATCTTGCAGATGTTGTAGAGGATGGAGCTGAATTCGGATTATTACCGATTCCACACAGTGATGATGCATCAGATGTGATTAACCAGAGCATTCCGACATCTTATGCCAAGGGATATTGTGTAGATGCAAGCCAGAATACTGAAGAACAGCAGGAAGCAGGAGTAAAATTTATTGAATATCTTACTTCTGATGCGACAGCAGAACAGGTAATGGCTAAGACATGCGGACAGGCACTTCCTTATAAAAATGCTGACGTGACAATTGAAAGCCCGCTTGGATTATCAACAGCTGGTTATATTTCTAAAGGACTTACCTATGATTTCTATGGTACACCAAATATGTGTCCATCTGATATCTGGTATGAATGTGGAGCATATATGTGTGAATATCTTGCAGGTGCATGTGACAGAGAAACACTGGCATCAGAAATAGATGCTTACTGGCAGAAACAGGAAGCAAGATAATAAACATAGAATCAGATGTGGGGAGGGATTGCTTCCCCACATTTCTTTTTAAGGAGAAAGACATGACGAAAAAGAAAAACAAAAAATTGATCAATGTTCTTCAGTTTGCCGGTTTTGGATTCCCAGCACTATTTATCTGGATGTCAGTAGTGATTATACCGTTTATTTATGGGATCTGGATCACATTTACAGACTGGAATGGATTAGCAATGCATATTAATTATGTTGGCTTACAGAATTATATAGATGTATTCAAAGATGCAACATTTGTGTCATCATTTGTGAAAACGGTAATTTATGCATTCTTTACAGTATTGGCAAGTAATATTGTTGGATTTGCCCTTGCATTGGCTGTAACTAGTGGAATTAAAGGTCAGGGATTGTTCCGTACCGGTTTCTTCACCCCGAATATCATTGGTGGAATTATACTTGGATATATTTGGAACTTTATATTCTCTTATGTATTAACAGCAGTTGGAAAGAGTATGGGTGTCGAATGGATGTCTACATCCTGGCTGACAAATCCTACAAGGGCATTGATCGCATTAATTATCGTAAGTTCCTGGCAGATGAGTGGTTATCTTATGGTAATTTATATTGCAGGTTTAACCAATGTTCCAAAAGAGCTGATCGAGGCAGCACGTGTAGACGGTGCAACCGGATGGCAGACGATTATGAAAGTAAAATTGCCATTAATCCGCAATACGACAGCAATTTGTATTTTCTTATCTATTTCAAGAACCTTTATGTCATTTGATATGAACTTATCACTGACAGCAGGAGGACCATATAAGTCCACAGAATTAATTGCCTATAAAATTTATCAGACTGCATTTACAAGTATGGAATTCGGAAAAGGACAGGCTCAGGCAATTGTATTATTTGTGATCGTTGCAACAATTTCTCTGTTACAGGTTTACTTTACTAAGAGAGGGGATGAAAAATAATGGCAAAGACAAGAAAAAGAGTGGTTTTTTTAATCACATTTATAATATTAATTTTCTTTATGGTACCTTTTTTTGTACTTGTAATAAATTCATTTAAAACGACGAACGAATTTATTACAGCCCCATTCTCATTACCGAAAGAGTTCAATATTGAAAATTTTAAAACTGCAATTCAGCGAATGAATTTCTGGTCGGCTCTTAGAAATACAGCTGCTATCACTGTTGCGTCAGTTGCAGTAAACATGCTCATTGGATCTATGACAGGATATTTCTTTGCACGGAAAAAATGGAAAATTAATAAAGTTATATTCGCAGCATTTTTAGCATCAATGGTCGCTCCATTCCAGGTGTATATGATTCCATTGGTTAAAATCTATGCGGGACAACTTGGATTTTCCAATAATCTGATGATGGTTGCATATATAGCGGTAGGATTAAATCTTCCTTTTGCTGTATTTTTGTATAAGGGATTTGCGGAAGGTATACCGGAAGAATTGGATGAGGCAGCAAAAATAGATGGCTGTAGTTTTACAAGAACATTTTTCAGTATTATTATGCCATTATTAAAACCAATTATTATTACAGTTACGGTATTCGTTGCGATGGGAGTATGGAATGACTTCCTTATGTCAAGTTTGTTCCTGACAAAACAAGAAACAAAAACACTGGCAATTGCAATCAAGACATTCCTTACAAATCATACAGCCGAGTATGCTCCGATGATGGCAGGTTTGTTGTTAAGCATTTTACCAGTGCTTGCATTTTATCTGTTAGGACAGAAGTATATTATTGAAGGTGTTGTGGCAGGCAGTGTAAAGGGCTAATCTTTTAGAGAAGTAAGAAAAACCCCTGGAGTGCAGCCATACATTTTTTTGAATGTGTTGATAAAAGATTTTATGTTAGGAAAACCATTATCAAAGGCACATGTTGTCAGATTTTCCTGACCATTTGAAAGCTGTTCAGCAGCATGCCCGACGCGGACAATGCTCAGATAAGAAAGAAAATTTACACCGAGTGTTTCCTTAAAATGTCTCGAAAAATAGCTGGAGGTATACTGAAAATGTTCTGCAACATCTGTAAGAGATATATCTTCCTGATAGTGTTTTTCAATATAATCAGCGTAAGAAGTGGCAAGGTGTATTTCCTGTCTGCTTGGAATGGAATAAGAAACATCTTTCTTAATACAGCCAACAGAAAACAGAGCTAAAATCTCATAAATTTTACTCATGAGAAGAAAGTTGTATGTGTCACTTAAGGGATCCATGTTAAAGATATCCAGGGATAGGTTCTTAATTTTTTCAGTCAGTGCAGTATCACCCGGATTGTAAAAAAACAAATCTTTTCCGAGCCATTTTTCGATAAAGGGCAGAGAAAACAAAATACTGATTCCGGTAAAACTATCAGAAGGTGCAATGTATCTGCAGGAATGAAGTTCACAGCTGTTGATGAGCAGCCAGTCTGATTCTTTAAAATCAAAATTATTGCTTCCGGAATTAAAACGGATATTTCCTGTTAAGGTGACAGTCAGTTCAATACTTCTGTGAAAATGAAGTGGAGAATAAATATAATTTCCTTCCAGATTATGACGGTATATTTTTACAGGAAGCAACGAAACAATATCGTTGTGTGCTTCATATAATTGCGACATTTATTTCAGACCTCCTTTAAATAATCATGTATGCAGTAAATACATAAAGATACAATCAATTATATTTTAGCACATAAAATAAGAAATTCAAAATAAATGCATCAAACCGGAAAATGAAAATATATATCTTTTTTTTGAAAGAATTTAGAAAACAAATCTAGTATATTTAAACTAGAAAAATAAACGAGGTAAACGATCATGGCATTATTACAGGTGAATACTTTTTCACAGGCACTCAGCAGAATTATTACATTTCATATTATATTACCGAACGATGCACCACCGGAGATGCTGGCTGGTAATTCAAATTATGACAGACCGATGAAAACCTTATATCTTTTACATGGTTTTTCGGGAAGTACACAGGACTGGCTTACAGGAAGCTTAATTCAGGAGCTGGCTTTAAAATACAACCTTGCAGTTGTAATGCCGGCTGGTGAGAACAGTTTCTACTTAAACGGAAAAGGAACCGGACGTGGATACGAGACATTTACAGCAGTAGAGCTTCCGGCATATTGCCAGAAGACATTCGGACTGTCAGATAAGCCGGAAGACAACTTTATCGGTGGATTGTCCATGGGTGGATTTGGAGCAATTCATACAGCATTAAAATATCCGGAATATTTCGGAAAAATGTTTGGCTTGTCCTCAGCCCTGATCGTGAACGGAATCAAAGGGATGAAGCCGGGAAGCCACAACGATATTGCAGATTATGATTACTATACACAGATTTTCGGTGATCTGGATAAATTGGATGAGAGCGAAAACAATCCGGAATATCTCGTGACAGAAAGGCTGAAAAAAGAGGAGAAGATCCAGCCGATTTTCATGGCTTGCGGATCTGAAGATTTCTTACTGAATGAAAATCATGAGTTCCGTGATTTCCTTTTGAAAAACAAAGTGGATTTTACATACAAAGAAAGCACAGGAATTCATGACTGGAAGTTCTGGAATGAATATTTAGAGCCGGCAATCCAATGGCTCATTGAGTAGAAAGCAAAATTATTATAATGTATCATTAGAACAGATAAGCTTAAAAAGATAAAGGAGACGATTAAGGATGAAATCAATTGCAGAAATCACAAAAAACATGACAGACTGGCAGCCACCAGTGATCCCGGAAAATATCGCACACGGAGATATGCCAGGAGACAAAGTAGAGATTGGCGAAGGACATGTGCAGAAAGCAAATGTCATTTTCAAAGAATTACTGCCAATGTTAGAGGAAGCTTCTGAAAAATCCGAGACAGGCAAAGTAGTGATCACGGTCTGTGGAGGTTCCGGAGTTGGAAAATCAGAGATCGCTTCTTTATTATCTTTTTATTTAAAAGAGGCAGGAATTGGAAGCTACACCCTGTCCGGAGACAATTATCCACACAGAATCCCTGTATACAATGATGCAGAGCGTCTTCATACCTTCCGTGAGAGTGCGTTAAAAGGAATGGTAAAAGAAGGTACCTTTACAGCAGAACGTTTTGAAGTGATCCATGAATTCCAGAAAAACGGAGATGATGCCAATCCAAAACACACAGAGGAATATGACTGGTATGAGTCTTACTTAAGAAACGGAAAAGAAGGATTAAAAGGATACCTCGGAACAAATAATGAGATCGGATTCGATGAAGTAGAAGAGATCGTAAAAGAGTTCAAGGCAGGCACTGATGAGATCTGGCTGAAACGCATGGGAAGAGAAGATACAGAATTATGGTATGAAAAAGTAGATTTCTCTAAGATCCAGGTTCTCGTGATTGAATGGACACACGGAAATAGCGATAACTATAAAGGTGTGGATATCCCTGTTTTATTGAACAGCACGCCACAGGAGACACTTGCACACAGAAGAGCGAGAAACAGGGATGGTGCAACAGACAGCCCATTTACCATGATGGTACTGGAATTAGAGCAGGCGATGTTAGAGCATCAGGCTCCAAAAGCAAAGATCATCATTTCAAAGAGCGGAGAGCTGTTAAGCTATGAAGAATACTGTAAGCAGATGGAGGAAGGAAGATAACCATGAATATCGGACCAATGTTAAACGCCTACCCGGACAGCATGGGCGGCACGTTAGATGATATCGCAGCATTTTTACAGAAACCGGAAATGAAGGATGTATTTTCTTCCTGTTATGTACTGCCAAGTCTGTTCCATACAGACTTAGACAGAGGGTTTTCTGTGATCGACTATTCTTTGAATAAAATGCTTGCATCCAGGGAAGCACTGGACAAATTAGAAGGACTTGGGATTGATTTAAAACTCGATTTTATCTTAAACCATGCATCGGTACTGTCAAAGCAGTTCCAGGACATCATAAAAAATGGTGATAAATCAGAATACCGTGATTTCTTCATCGACTGGAATAAGTTCTGGGAAGGCTGCGGGGAGATGACAGAGGATGGTTATATCCAGCCGGATCAGAAATATATCAAGGACATGTTTTTCCGTAAACCGGGATTACCAATCCTGATGGTAAGATTCCCGGATGGAAGGGATGTCCCATACTGGAACACCTTCTACCAGGAAGTGACCTACCGCACGGTTGATGCACAGGATCTGATGCAGGCAGCGGGGCTGCAGTATACAGAATCGGTGATGCTTGCGGAAGTGTTAAATACACAGACCAAAGAAGGAAAGAAACCGGCAGAGATACTGGCTGCCGACGAAAATGCAGAAGTGACCCGATTTATGTCGGATGAAGAGAAGAAAAAAGTCGTTGATTATATGGAAGCCGGCAGACGCTATCTTGGCCAGATGGACTTAAATATCAAATCCCCACTCGTATGGGAGTTTTACGACAATACCTTAAAGACACTCGCGGGATATGGAGCTAAGATCGTGCGGCTGGATGCATTTGCCTACGCACCGAAAGAGCCGGGAGAGAAGAATTTCTTAAATGAGCCGGGAACCTGGGATTTACTTGAAAAAGTACGGAAACTGGCAGATAAATACAACCTGACCTTACTCCCGGAGATTCATGCAAGCTATGGCGAGAAGAATTATGAGCAGATCGCAGGGAAAGGCTATATGACCTATGATTTCTTCCTGCCGGGACTGATCATCGATGCCCTGGAGAGCGGGGATGGAAAACATCTTTTCGACTGGGCGAAAGAATTGATCGAAAAAGACATCCATACCGTCAATATGTTAGGATGCCATGACGGAATCCCACTTCTTGACTTAAAGGGATTATTATCAGAAGAACGTATCCAGAACCTGATCGATACTGTTGTCGGAAGAGGCGGCTATGTCAAAGACCTTCACGGCCAGAAGAACATGTATTATCAGGTCAATGCAACTTACTACAGTGCACTTGGGGAAGACGATGCAAAGATGCTTCTTGCGAGAGCCTTACAGCTGTTCATGCCTGGAAAACCGCAGATCTGGTATCTTGATCTGTTTGCAGGAAAGAATGACCATGAGGCAGTCAAGCGTGCCGGAGCAGGCGGACACAAAGAGATCAACCGTACAAATCTTACCACAGAGCAGATGGAAGAGGCATTAAAGAAGCCGGTAGTAGCAAGACAGTTAGAGCTTCTCCGCTTCCGCAGTACCTGTCCTGCATTTGAGAAGGAGAGCAGGATCATGGTAAATTCAGATGGAAATAAGATGGAATTTACATGGGAGAATGACGGATATCAGGCAAAACTGAAGGCAGATCTGAAAACATTCGAATTTGTGATTACAGAAACAGCACCGGACGGACAGACAAGAACACTGTAAAATATTTGGCCATTTTCAAATTTTAAATATAAATACTGTATATCATCCAACAGGTCTGCACAGCAATGGCAGACCTGTTGAACTATAGAAAAGAGGACTCTGATATGAACTATAATATAAACGAACAGAAACTTGGTTTTGACCGCGTCCTGCCATGGGAAGGACAGGTTCCGGCATTGGTAAAAGAAGGAGAACATTATTTTCTTCAGGTAAAGGCACCGGAGGCAGAGAAAGTTACATTTACAATGAATGAGGAAGAATTTCCATGCACCAGGGAAGATGACGGAATCTGGCGTATGGAGTACACTCTCAGGACAGGAATACAGTATGTGCAGTTGAAGATTGATGATGTAGAAGTTGTGACACCATTGCTTCCAATCACCTATGGTTATAGCCGGCCATATAATTATGTAGCACTTGAGATGAAAAATGAAGAGTTTTATCAGGTAAAAGATGTGCCGCACGGAAGTGTCCGCAGGGAATACTTTTTTTCAAAGGTTACCGAAGAGTGGGAGAGCTGCATAGTATACACTCCATATTGCTATGAAGAAGGAACAGAAAGAGAATTTCCGGTATTATATCTTCAGCATGGACATGGAGAAAATGAGATCGGCTGGACTGCGTCTGGGAAGGTGAATTTTATTCTGGATAATCTGATCGCAGAGAAGAAGGCGGTTCCAATGGTGATCGTTATGAGCAACGGAATGGTTCAGACAGTGACAGAAGAAGGCGAGAGAATCGTTGATTTTAAACTTTTGGAAAACCAGCTTCTGACAGATATTATGCCTTATATTGAGAAAAAATTCCGTGTCGGAAGGACGAAGAAGATGCGTGCGATGGCAGGTCTTTCCATGGGATCCTTACAGACGAGCATTATCGGATTTAAGCATCCGGAATACTTTAGTTCACTTGGAATATTCAGCGGATTTGTGACAGATATCATTCAGGGAAGCCCGCTTGACATGGTTGACCGCGGAACCAGTGAGAATAAACATATGAAAATTTTAGATGATGCCAAAGTATTCAATAAAACATTTGACGTTTATTTCAGGGCAATGGGAGACAAAGATCCGTTCTGGGAGAATTTTGCACATGACGATCAAATATTAAATGAAAAAGGGATTGATCAGATACGAAACGTATATCCGGGAGCACATGATTGGAACGTATGGCGCATGTGCATTCATGATTTCGCACAGCTTATATTTAAATAAGAACTGCTTCATGGAAAAAGAAACAGGATGCAAAACAGATTAAGTTTATAAAGGAGATAAGGATATGGCTTTTTTACAGATTGATTATAAATCCGAAGCATTAATGAGAGGTGTCAATATTAAGGTAATACTTCCGTCAGATGGCATGGCAGGTAAGTGGGAGCCACCTTATAAAACATTGTATTTATTACCGGGTTACAGCGCAACGGCGACAGAACTTATTACTTATCTGGGACTTAGAGGACAATCCGAGTTAAAAGGAATCGCGATCGTCCTGCCGGATGGAGAAAATCTGTTTTATCAGGATCTGTCGGATCGTATGACATTTTATAGCACTTATGTAGGAAAAGAACTGGTGGAAGTAACCAGAAAGATGCTGCCACTGTCCACAAAAAGGGAAGACACTTTTATCGGTGGAATTTCCATGGGGGGATATGGAGCATTATATAATGGCTTTAAATATCGTGACACTTTTTCAAAAGTAGTGGCATTTTCCCCGGCATCGGACGCTTATATGCTGCTTGCCGAAGAAGATGCACCAGGATTTTCGAGAAAGCAGTTCGAGGGAATCTTCGGAAGCAAAGAAGCTTATTATGGCAGTGAATGCGATATGTGCACACAGTGGACGAGAAAAGATGTGGATAACAGACCGGAGCTGTTCCTGTGTTGTGGAAAAGATGACCGCCTTGTATATGATGCGGTAGAAAAATTAGAAAATGCTTTACAAAAGGAAAATATTACTCATGAGTATCGCAGCGGACATGGCGATCATGAATTTTTCTACTGGGAACAGATGATGGATCCGGCATTTTCTTTTCTTGCAGGGATTGAGGAAGGAACAAAAGATAAACTGTTGATACCGGAACAAGGAGAATAGGATGAATTACCATATTGAGAAATTAAATGAACAGACGTGGCTGATAGAAGAATATAGTAATACGGCAAGTGCTTATATGTACCTTCTCACTGGAAGGGAAAAGGCATTATTGATCGATACCGGATTTGGAACGATCCCACTGAAATCAATATGTGAAGAACTTACTGTGCTTCCGGTCACTGTGGCACTGACGCATGGACATGTAGACCATATTGGCGGAACCGGAGCATTTGAGGAAGTATGGCTTGCAAAAGAAGACAAAGAACTTTATGAGGCACACAGCAGAGAGGATGTCCGTCATATTTTTACACAGGATGAGCTTTTCCCGGTAAAAGAAAATTGCAGTTATTTTGAGAGTGAGATGGTATTTGAGATTGGTGACAGACCGGTGCGTGTGGTAAGGACACCGGGACATTCTGTCGGATCAGTATGTTTCCTTGATGAAAAGAACAGATGGATGTTCACCGGGGATACCTGCTGTAAGGCTCATGTACTGCTCCAGATGGAATTTGCGGCACCGATGCAGACCTATAAGAAATCACTGGAAAAGCTGATCGCTATGGAATCTCTCTACGATATTACCTGGCCAGGACATCATATCAAACCGGTCGAGAAACAGGTGATACATGATTTCCTGACAGCTGTGGAAGGAATTACAGGTGGCACAATGGAAGGTGCCTGGACCGAGCTTCCTATGGGCAAAGCAAGACTGTTAGAGTATAAAGAAATCGGAATCGAATATTAGATAAAGTATGAGGCAAGAGATGTTTTAATCTTTTGCCTTTTTGGTTGCATGAAAATTTAAAAGAGGCTATACTTTTTTGTATATTTCATATTCATCAAAAATGTATGAAGTTTTTACAGATAGAATAGGAAGGACTCATCCATGGACATCAAAGACTGCATCATTTACGAAAAAACAATCCCTGCTCACCCGGCAGTATACGATGATTTTCCGGAGAATCTGCTGCCGGAACTGGCAGGGTATTTAAAAGAGCACGGAATTGAAAAATTATATTGTCATCAGACGGAAATGTTTGAGAAAGTGACTTCCGGGAAAAATGTTGTTATCACAACATCGACGGCGAGCGGCAAGACATTAAGCTTTCTGCTCCCGGTTTTACAGGACATTTTGAAAAATCCGCTGACAAGGGCAATTTTCATTTACCCGACCAAGGCACTTGCGGCAGACCAGTACCGTGCGATCGCACCGTATCTGGAATATTTTGGAGAGAACCGTATTGTGGCGGGCGTGTATGATGGGGATACGCCGGTGGCGGAGCGTACAAGAATCCGGCAGAGTGCCAATATCATATTGACAAACCCGGAGATGGTGAATGGGGCATTTCTGCCGAATCACAGCAAATACGGGTTTGATTTTATTTTTTCCAATTTAAAATACATTGTGATCGATGAGCTGCATACCTATCGTGGAGCGTTCGGTTCGCATCTGGCAAATGTGTTCCGCAGGCTTTCAAGAGTATGCCGTTATTATCATTCCAATCCGCAGTTTCTTTGCAGTTCTGCTACGATCGCCAATCCGGTGGAGCTTGCAACAGAGATCTGTGGAAAGCAGTTTGCACTTGTGGATAAGGACGGCTCCCCAGCAGCAGAACGTGGATATTATCTCATCCAGCCGCCGAAGATCATGGGGAAAGACGACAACTATTATGGGCAGGTCCGCATTACGACAGTGGCGGCAGAACTTTTGCCGGAGCTGATGGATGAAGGAAAAAATTTTATTGCGTTTACGAAGTCCAGAAAGAATGTGGAGATCGTCTTAAAAGAGACGAGAGATCATTTGGAAGCGGAGGGATTTTTAGGCACGCATAAGCCGGATGAAATCTCCGGTTATCGTGGCGGTTACATGCCGCTTGAGCGGAAACAGATTGAAAATCAGATGATCTCGGGAGAACTGATGGGACTTGTTTCCACGAATGCATTAGAACTTGGAATTGATATCGGAAAGATCAGTACCACGGTGTTAGTCGGTTATCCGGGCACCAGAGCCTCATTCTGGCAGCAGACAGGGCGTGCCGGAAGAAGCGGGAAAAGGAGCAGCAACTATCTCATTCTCGACAATCAGCCGTTTGACCAGTACATTGCGCTTGAGCCGGGCTGGCTGTTTGAGGGAAGCAGTGAAAATGCTGTGATCGATAAGAATAATCTGATCATTGAACTGGCGCATATCCGTGCGGCAGCAGCGGAGATTCCTTTGACGCTTGATGATATTTCCCTGTTTCCGGATCTTGGCGAGGCAATCCCGGTACTTCTCCGCGCTGAGGAACTGTCGAGCCACAATGGAAAATTTACGTGGTCTGGCGGTGAGTTCCCGGCGGGTGATTTTTCCATGCGCAATATTGACGAGAAGCGCTATAAGCTTCTGCACAAGGACAGCGGAAAAGAAATCACAGAGATGGACGAGAGTCAGGCGTTCCGCGAGCTTCACGATGGTGCGGTCTACATGCATGACGGCGTTGCCTATCAGGTGACAAAGCTTGATCTTGAGAGCCGGACTGCCTATGCAGTGCCTTTTAATGGAAATTATTATACGGTCGCGGCAGGGGAAGCGAATGTGAAGATCGTTCACGAGAGTAAAAATATGCCGCTTGCGCGCACAGAGCTTCATTTTGGCGATGTCAATGTGAGCGATTACGTTTATATGTTTAAGAAAATGCAGTTTCACAATCATCAGAATCTTGGCTATGAGCAGTTACCGAAGGCACTCTCCAAAGACTATGATACGGAGAGTACCTGGATGCGTGTGCCGGAGAATGTCGTGAAGGTGTACCGGGGATTGATCCAGGTGAATGAGAATACGAAAATGGTGCGGAACAATTATTATGAGGGCGTCTGTTTTGCACTGAAAAATGCTGCCCGGATGGTGACGATGACAGAGCAGGAGGACATCGGGGTCATTACATCGGCGAATGCACTGGAACTTGCGTTTGACACAAGCTCGGACGTAGACATCTATTTTTACGATAAGTATGTGGGTGGACTTGGATTCTCTGAAAAGATTTATGATAATATGGAAGATATTATCCAAAATGCCGTGAAGCTTGTAAAAGGCTGTGGATGCAAAGATGGCTGTGCCGCCTGTGTGGGAGATTACCGGCTTGACAGGCAGATGGTACTCTTCGGTCTGGAAAACCTGCTGGAACACTGGGATGTCCCGATGGGAGTGAAGACCGCAGAGCATGCGCCGTCCACGTTCAGGAGAAAAGAGTTCTCGTTTGAAAAGTTAGGAGAGCAGTGGCAGGAGTTCTGCAAAAAGATTAGTGAAAACGGAGAGAACTTTGCCGCATTTTTACAGACCGTTCCGGCGGTCGAAGTGAGAGAGCGGATGCTGATCTTAAAATTATCCAGCGCCTTTTATGCAGACTGGGTGATGGAGCCGGGAAACCGCGAGAGCCTTAAGAATATTATCAGTTATTATGCGGATGTGCCGGTTGGATTCCAGATCCAGGTGGCGCTTACGGATGAAGTGAAAGAGCCGGATAAGGACGCGATGGAGAAGATGGAACGGAGGCTAAAATGAAAACAAGAGAAGAAGCAACAAAATACGGACTGTCATTTCCAGACACTTATCTGGAAACGCCGTTCCATGATCCAAACTGGGAGTTAGTGCGTGTGCATGGAAGCAAAAAGGCATTTTTGTGGGTATATGAGCGGAACGGATACATTAATCTGAATGTGAAAGTGCGCCCGGAGTGGCGCGATTTCTGGAGGGATGCCTATGCGTCCGTGCTTCCGGGATATCATCAGAATAAAGAACACTGGAATACGATCATTTTAGACGGGACAATCCCGGATAAGGATGTGAAGCAGATGATTGCAGAAAGCTATGACATTATCACAGACAGTCCGGCAAAGCGTATTTATGAGGCGGTGAAAACCATTCCAAAAGGTAAAGTGGCAACTTACGGCAGGGTGGCAGAGCTTGCCGGAAATCCGAGAATGTCTAGAGCAGTCGGAAATGCCCTGCACCATAACCCGGATCCGGAGCATATCCCATGTTACCGTGTTGTGAATTCCAAGGGAGAATTAGCAGGGGCTTTCGCCTTTGGAGGGGAGCATGTGCAGGAAGAACTGCTGAAAGCAGACGGCATTGAAGTGGTGAATGGCAGGGTGGATTTAAAGAAATATGGAATTTAAAGAAAATTACACACAACAGCTACAACGTCTAAATGAATACCAGAAAGCAGCCGTTTTCGATGAGAGCAACGCTTGTCTGGTGAATGCCAATGTTGGCAGCGGTAAGACGACGGTTCTTATCACAAAGGTCATGTATCTGCATTACGAGAAGCAGATTCCATATGAGCAGATGGTTGTTCTGACTTTTACGAATAAGGCTGCGGATGAGATCAAAGAGCGTCTGTATGCGCTGGAGCCGGAGATCACAGAGGAACAGTTGTGGGGCTTTGGAACATTTCACAGTGTGTGTCTTACAATGTTGAAGAAAATGCTTCCAGTGGAAAATCTGGGTTATACCAAAGAATTTATGGTGATGGATCCGGACGAAGAACTTGGGATGGCAGAGCAGTTGATCTTAACTTATCAGCTGAAAATCAAATATAAAAACCGGCTGAAAAAGCGTCTGGAACAAAAAAACAGCAAATATCAGGATGATATTGAAAAATTAAAGGCATTGCTAAAGGAAGAAAAGAGACGCCAGGATAAAATGACGTTTGATGAGCTGCTGGAAAACACATGTAATTTGGTGAAGATGTCAGAACAGAAGATGGATGACATCTCCTGGATCATCGTGGACGAAGTGCAGGACAGCGATGAGAAACAGTTAGAGCTCATCGACTGCCTGAAAAAACCACAGACCTGTTTTTTTGCAGTAGGTGATCCGAATCAGGTCATTTACAGTTGGCGTGGAAGTGCTTTTCATATTTTTTATCAGCTGAAGACCAAATATCAGGCAACGGAGCTGACACTTCCGGTGAATTACCGTTCCAGCAGTGAAATCCTTGCAGTGGCACGCTGCTTCATGCAGCAGGGAGGCACCTTGCAGGGCGGCAGGGAGAGCGGTGATAAAATTCAGATCCGGAATATGTATGATCCGTTTCAGGAGGCTGACTATCTTGCAGGCAGGATCAGGGATCTGCATGCGTCGGGGCTTCCATACCGGGAAATGGCGATCTTTTACCGTTTGCAGAACCAGTCAGAAATTTTTGAACATGTTTTTGAAAAAGAAGGCATTCCATTCGAAGTTTCGTTAAAAAAGACTGTGAAAGATATTCCGGTTCTGGACTGGCTGATCAGGGTACTGCGTTTTTCTGTCAACCCGAAGGATAAAAGTTCCGGCATAGCGGCGCTTGCGGATAAGAGATACGGGCTCGGCATGTCGGTGAAAGAGGCGGAAAAAACAATTGATATTCTGAGTGAAACCCGGAAAACACAGACAGAGACTCCACAATCAGAGAAGCAAAAAATAAACTCAGATATCCGTAAGCAAATGCTTGGATTTTCGCAAGCATATTTCAACGCTCAATCCACAACAGCAGAAGACCTCTGGAACTATTTTTCTCTGGAAAATCATCTCCACCCAACGACAGCTTCGTATGTAGAAGACAGAACCTGCGTCATGGACTTTTTGGAGCGCATGACCATCTATCAGAAAGAACAGCAGAAAAATGTCGTGGAAGGTTTTTCGGAATTTTTGAATATGGCGTCTTTGTATGGAACGAATATTTTGAAAAAAGAGATACATAATGAAAACGATACTGTAAAGCTTATGACACTTCATGCATCCAAAGGGTTGGAGTTTTCCCATGTTTTTATCACAGGTGTGAATTATGGACTGATTCCTTTGCAGACCAAAAGTTTTGAGGAGGAAGAGGAGGAGCAGCGTCTCTTTTTTGTCGGCATCACAAGGGCGAAGGAACATCTGGAACTTTCCTATTACACAAGTCCGGGACAGTACCGGGCAGCACCCGGACCGAGCAGATATCTGCGCATGATACCGGGAAATCTGATCGAAGGACAGGAGAAGGAGCGGGAGTCTTCGGCAACGCATTTACAGGATCTGAAACGCCAGATCCTTGCAGAGCGTGCAAATCAGTCAGAGCATATAGAACTGCAAGAAGCCGGCAAAATATCAGGGGGAAAAAATCCATCGGCGAATACAGGAACAAAGAATATTTCAGTAGGAAATGAAGCAGTAACCACACAAAAACGCCGCGTCCGTCATCCAAAATACGGCACCGGTTCCGTGGTAAGAGAGGATGACATGATGATCACCGTTGATTTTGACGATTATGGGGAAAAAGAACTCATGAAAATGTTCGGCGGTCTGGAAGAATTGCCGTGATACTTATATATTGTCAGGTATCGGGCGACTATGAAAAAGAATAGCGTACTTGTACAAAAAAGAAAACAATTCCTACCTTGACAAGGGGAAATAATGAGTTATAATACTTATATCATATCAAATAACTAGGAAATATCAATTACAAACTAATTCAGAGATAGAAAGAGGTACAAAGATATGAGTAAACTGATTTACTTAGATAATGCAGCAACAACGCAGGTATATCCGGAAGTGTTACAGGAGATGCTTCCATATTTTTCAGAAGTATATAGCAATCCATCTGCAATTTACAGTTTTGCATCTGAGAGCAAAAAGGCGGTTGATAAAGCAAGGACTTCCGTGGCAGAACTGATCAATGCGAAGACAGATGAGATTTATTTTACAGGCGGCGGCAGCGAGTCTGATAACTGGGCATTAAAGGCAACCGCAGACGCTTATGCGTCCAAAGGAAAACACATCATCACAAGCACGATCGAACATCACGCGATCCTTCACACCTGTGCTTACCTGGAGAAAAAAGGTTTTGAGATCACATATGTGAACGTTGACGAAAACGGTAAAGTAAAACTGGACGAGTTAGAGGCAGCAATCCGTCCTGATACAATCCTGATTTCCATAATGACAGCAAATAACGAGATCGGAACCATCCAGCCGGTCAGGGAGATCGGACGTATCGCACATGAACATGGCGTATTATTCCACACGGACGCTGTACAGGCATTTGGACATATTCCGATCGATGTGGACGAGATGAACATTGATATGCTGAGTGCCAGCGGTCACAAGATCAACGGACCAAAGGGAATCGGCGTAATGTATATCAGAAAAGGCGTGAAGATTCTTTCCTTCATCCATGGTGGTGCGCAGGAGAGAAAACGCAGAGCCGGAACTCTGAATGTACCGGGTATCGTAGGTATCGGTAAAGCAGCCGGGATCGCAAAAAATACCATGGCAGAGAGAAGTGCAAAAGAGATCAGCTTAAGAGATCACCTGATCGACCGTATTTTAACAGAAATCCCATATGTGAGATTGAATGGTGACAGACATGACCGTCTGCCAAACAACGTAAACGTATGTTTCCGTTATATCGAGGGTGAGTCCATGCTGATATTATTAGATCAGGCAGGTGTCTGTGCATCCAGTGGTTCTGCATGTACTTCCGGATCCTTAGACCCGTCTCATGTATTGCTTGCGATCGGACTTCCTCATGAGATCGCACACGGTTCTCTTCGTCTGACACTTTCCGAGAAGAATACCGTAGAAGAGATCGATTTTGTTGTAGACGAGTTAAAGAAGATCATTGAACGCTTAAGAAGTATGTCCCCATTATATGAGGATTTCGTAAAAAAACAGAACAAATAAATTTTTCAATCACATGATTTGACAGTGATCAAAATAACAGGTTATATTCAAAGAAAGCAGGATAAAAAGTATGTATAGTGAAAAAGTAATGGATCATTTTAACAACCCAAGAAACGTTGGAGAGATTGAGAATCCAAGCGGTGTCGGTACCGTTGGTAATGCAAAATGCGGCGACATCATGAGAATGTATCTTGACATTGATGATAACGGGATCATCCAGGATGTAAAGTTTAAAACATTTGGATGTGGCGCAGCCGTTGCAACAAGCAGTATGGCAACCGAACTTGTAAAAGGAAAAACAGTACAGCAGGCGTTGGAAGTGACAAATAAAGCCGTTATGGAAGCTTTAGACGGACTTCCACCAGTGAAGGTTCACTGCAGCCTGTTGGCAGAGGAAGCAATTCACGCTGCATTATGGGATTACGCAGAGAAAAACCATATCACGATCGAGGGACTGGAGAAACCGGTGAACGATATTTCTGAGAAAGAAGAAGGCGAAGAGGAAGAGTACTAAGCGCTTTTTCCAGAAGGCACATCAGACTGTCAGGCAGATTTATGAAAAAGGTAAACTGCCGGCAGTCTTTTTTGTGCAATAGGAAAATTCTCATATCTATTTCATTCCAGTTATGGTAAAATATAGCTATTGCAAAAAGCAGAATAGCAGATCATAAGGAAAACGAATTGAGGATAAAGAGATAATGGAAGATTTACAGGTAGAAGATTTTAATGATCCAATAGAACATAAAGCAGAGCAGACAGCAGACGGTATTAAAGCACCGGAAAATCAGGAGAATGACGAGGAGCAAACCTCCATTTTCAAAGAGATCATGAGCTGGGTGATCCCGTTTGCAATTGCTTTAGTGGCAGCGCTTCTCATCAAAAACTTTCTGATCATCAATGCGGATGTACCTACCGGATCGATGGAGAATACAATCCTGCCAGGAGACCGTTTTATCGGAAACCGGCTCGCATATGTGTTTGGAGAGCCAGAGAGAGGGGATATTGTCGTATTCCGGTATCCGGATGATGAGAGTGAGATTTATGTGAAGCGTGTGATCGGGCTTCCGGGGGATACCATCGATATTGAGGATGGAAAAATATATATCAATGGATCGGCAGAGCCTTTACAGGAGGACTATCTGAAAGAAGAATGGACTGTTGCCACGGGTCCATATACATTTGAGGTGCCGGAGGGATCGTACTTCATGATGGGAGATAACAGGAATGATTCCTGGGATGCAAGATATTGGAGCAACACTTATGTGACAAAAGACAAAATTTTAGGAAAAGCACTTTTTACTTACTGGCCTTTTGCACATTTTGGAAAACTGGAATAAAAAAGGAAGAGTGACATGGTAACATTATTAGCAAAAATATTTATCAAAGACTCAGAAGATAAAATAAAACAGCGCGAGGCATACGGAATGCTGTGCGGTGTGATCGGTATATTATTTAATGTACTGCTTTTTATCGGTAAATTTCTCGCAGGAACTTTAAGCAATTCCATTGCGATCACAGCAGATGCCTTTAACAACCTTTCAGATGCAGGTTCTTCGATTGTGACACTGCTTGGCTTCAAGCTTGCAGGGGCAAAACCGGATACGGAGCATCCATTTGGACATGGAAGGATTGAGTATGTTTCCGGCCTGGTTGTGGCTGCGGCAATCCTTTTGATGGGTTACGAACTCGTCCGTGACTCCATCGGAAAAATCATGCATCCGGAGGAAACAGAGTTCACGCTCCTTGTGGCAGTGATCCTGATCGCATCCATTCTTGTAAAACTATATATGGCGTATTATAACCGTGCTATTGGAAAAAAACTGGATTCTGCAGCGATGAAAGCGGTTGCCACAGACAGTTTAAGTGATACCGCAGCGACAACGGTTGTGCTTCTGGCATCCATATTCACCCATTTTACAGGAATCAAAATTGATGGCTACTGCGGTCTGGTTGTGGGCTTATTAGTCGGTTATGCAGGTTTTGACGCTGCCAGAGAGACATTAAATCCATTGCTTGGACAGCCGCCGGCACATGAATTTGTAGAAAAAATAGATGAGATCGTAATGTCACATTCGGAAGTATGCGGAATGCATGATCTGATCGTCCACGATTACGGTCCGGGCAGACAGATGATCTCATTGCATGCAGAAGTTCCGGCAGAGGGAAATATTATGGAACTGCATGATGTGATAGACAATATTGAGAATGAACTGCGTGAGACACTTGGCTGTGAGGCAACGATCCACATGGATCCGGTCGTGACTTCGGATGAGCATGTGAGTGAGACGAAAGCGGCGATGGTATCTCTGATCAAGGCAATTGATGAAGATTTGTCCATTCACGATTTCAGAATGGTGAGTGGCGGGACGCATACGAACCTCATTTTTGACATTCTCGCGCCATTTGGATTCCGTCTGACGGACGAGGAACTGCTCACAGAAGTGCTCCAGTCTGTGCATGAACATTTCGGTGATAACTATTACGTGGTGACGAAAATCGATCATTCTTACATATAAGACAGAAAAAAGCCTGCATCGAAAGGATATTTCCTGAGATGCAGGCTTTTTCTGTATAAAATACTTTACCTCAATTAGATACAATAGAAAATTTTTGAAACCTGGCGGTGCGGTCAGGTATCTAATATATGAAAGGTGGGTAAAAGATGAAAAAAGAAGAGTACTCTTTAGTTTATAAAGCAATTCATGGGGACAGTCATGCATACGGCGAATTGATTCATCAGTATAACCCATACTTTTATAAAATTGCATTTTTATCACTTTACAAAAAATCCCGGATGTACATAATGTCACACATCCGGGATTTTTTGTATGATTAATTATTTTCCTGAGAATTTGCAGCCTCAGAGTTTCCTGTACCAGAAGTTTCTGTTTCAGTAGTTCGGGTTTCGGAGGACTCTGTCTCGTTTACCTCGGTAGGTTCTTCGGTTTCTGTTGTAATGACATCAGGATCTTCATAAATTACCTCATCATTGCTTGCCCGTAAGATAATGCCCTGGGAACCGGTGATACTTACGGAAATCACATCGCCATCGGAAACATTATCCAGAGAAGTTGTCAGGATTCCGGAGGTAAGGTAAGTGGTAGGAACCTTCTCGCCATTTACAAAAATCTTGGCATTCTTTGTAAAGTTGGAACCGTAAACCGCTAAGGTATTATTCAATGCATTTTTGCGGACGGATGTTACATTGACGTCTTCCACGTCCATGACAAGATCCGTTGCCGGATATAAATCCTCGCCGTTGTAAGCATATCTCTCACCGTAGAGAAGATCGTACTGGAGATTGTCAAGACCATTCTGGTAAGTGGAGGAATCTGCCTGTGTCTGTGTGTAAGTAAACATGGTTCCTTCATGGATACCCATCTGACCGGTAATGTGTGCTAATAACTGGTAAGCAGTCAGATCAGCGTCCTGTTTTGGAAGACCGAAGTTATTCCAGGTTGCATATTTTGTCTTGAAAATATCACCGGATTTCATATCGGAATCTTCAAGACCCATCGTAGGAAGGTGATCGCCAAACATAACAATAATGGTATCCTCACCGCGGCGGTTGACTGCATCAATGAGGTTTGCAATAAAGTTATCTGTGTTGTGAATCATGTTTACATAATATTCCCACTGATTATTGGAGGCTTCATCGGCAGCTCCGGTTACAGTGATCTCCGGGTTCTCAATAATCTTTTCAGCAGGGTAATCGCCGTGGGAACCAACCGTGATCGTGTATACAAAGTCGGACTGATTTTCGGTTGCATCCATAGCTTTTACCGTCTCATTTACAAGAACTTTATCGGTTGGCCAGCTTCCACTTGGTGTGTACTCGGTAATGTTCATTAACTCTTTACTTGTAAATGTATCAAATCCCATTTTTGAAAACGCATTGTTTCTGCTGTAGAAAGTAGCAGTGTTGTTATGTACGACATGTGTGCCATAACCAATAGAGGAAAGGACAGATGCAATACTTTCAACGCTTGGGCAGTCAGACTGTTTTAAAATTGTTTTGTAAGGATACTCGCCGGTACCAAAGTACTGCATGCTCATACCGGTTAAAACTTCAAATTCTGTATTGGCAGTTCCGGCTCCGACAACAGGTACGGTAAGATAACCGGTGGTGAAGTTCTGCTCTAAACTGTGGAATGTTGGAATCGGATCTTCTGACATCTGAAGGAAATTCACATCATATGGATCGATAAAGGATTCCAGCAAAATACAGATAATATTTGGCTCTTTGCCAGCAGAAACAGTTGTTTCTTCTTTGGAAGAGTCCACTAAAGTTTCAATAGCGTCAATGGTTTCTTTGGAGTAATCATCTGGTTTATTCATTCCACGTCCGACAACGCTTGTAGAGAAACCATAAACAAATCCGTAATCAGAGTATCCCTGTGCAATATTTGCAAAGTAAGAGGCAATAATATTAGAACTCTGTGCAGCCTGTGTTGTAATTGGAATACCGACAACTAACAGTGCAACGATCGCAAGTGGGGAAAGTACAACGTGGCGTTTTCCCTGATACTTCGGTCCTTTGATAAAGAAGAGAACCAGAAATATAATGAAAGAAGCAACCACAGCTACTACAACGGTAGCCTCTTCCGCAGTAAAATAATTGGTGTTCTGCATTGCAAACAGGTCTGGAAGCATTTTAAAATCGGTGTAGCTGAATGGAGTTACACGGTTGGAAAGGATGATTCCGTTGACTGTTCCGAGGAAAATCCAGAGTCCGGTGATCAGAACACGAAGCTGTGCTCTTGTCTTAAACAGGTAAACAATTGATAAGGAAGCAAATACAATAAAGGCATTGTAAAGGTAAGCCCATGTATGATTGCCTACGAAGGAAACAGCAGAGAAAAAGTCTCTTCTGGAGATCACTTCTACGGTAAAAGTAATAAAGCATGCTAAAATAAAGTGGAAAATAAGAGAATATTTATTGAAAAATGCAATTCTCTTATAATATTTCTCACTGTGTGGTTTCCTTTTTGGTAATTTGGAAAGAAAAACTTCTGCTTTTTCCTTTACCGGTGCAAATTTCTGGAATAATTTATTCATTTTTTCTTCGACTGACTTGAATTTCTGTTTCATATACCCTCCTTTTTGGCACAGGAAAATACAAAAAATTGATTTTCCTGTCTGCATCTGAGCTTTTTGCAATCGCTTTTGCAAAAAAAATACAGGTGCGTTACATCTATCAGCAGTTATGATAATCTGCAATGAAAAAGAGTTTTAAAAGCTCTTTTATTGTCCAGGTAAAACACATGTAAAATTACAGTAAAAAAATTATTTTTGATACTAGAAGAATATATCGCTTATGAGGAAAAAAAACAATTGGAAAGATAAATAAAAAAGAAGGAAGATTTCAGGATTTTCTATAAAATATGAATAAAAAATGAACAAACTATGACTAAATGAGAACATATAGCACAGGAGGCTATTTCACAAACTTGTTAATAGCCTCGTTTAAGTCTTTTAATACCTGATCATCACCTGTTTCAATCGCATCTACCAGACAGTGGTTAATGTGATCTTCCAGAATGATTTTACCGATATTGTTGATTGCTGACCGCACTGCCGCAATCTGGATCAGGACTTCACTGCAGTCCCTTCCGTCCTCGATCATGGTCTTAACGGCTTCCATATGCCCGATCGCACGGTTCATACGGTTTAAAACTGCCTTTGTGTTTTCGTGATGGTGTGGGTGGGAATGTGAGTGACCGTGTTCGTGTGCTTCCTCATGCGTGTGTGTATAAACAGTACCGTCCTTGGCGATGTGTGTATGTTCCATATGTACTCCTTTGTATTCTATAGTTACCAGTCACTATCCCAGTCTGTTGTTCCAGAATCCCAGCTGTCTCCGGAATCCCGGTCATAACTGCTGTCAGAATCTGAATCAGAAGTATAATGCTCGTCATAGTAACTGCTGTCCTCAAATTCCGTAAAAGAGGAAGTCCATTCGCTATCATCATTGTAGTTGAACTGATAGTCAGTTTTATTTGCTAAGACGTCGTCCGGAATCGAGGATTTACTGACTTTTTCATAATCGCCACCGTAACCGTAGTCTTCGTACTCATACCAGCTATGGCGTGTGTTGGCGTAAATGGTGTCGTTATAGCGATAATAGCTGACATTGTAATAAGCGTGGAGCGGTGCAAATAATAAGCAGAAGGAAATGACATAAATCACAACATAAGTCAGTAAAAATGCGCGACCGGACGACTTTTCCCCAATTACGTTATCATGAAATTTTTGCAGGAGAGGAACACGGCCACCAAATTTACCAGCCAGAATTAAACTTGCGATTGTCAGTCCGATTGCAAGAAAAATGGACCAGAACAGGGAAGCTCCGAATCCTTTGGCAAGCATATCGATAATGGCAATGGAGATCAGCCCCACAAAGCCGGCAAAAAAGATCGCAAAAGTGATGAGTATGTTTTTCCGCTTTTCTTTCTTCTGCTCCCGCGTGAGTGTCTGCTGTTGCTTTCTTGTCTGGTTATTTGCCTTCTGATTTAAAATCTCAGATTTTAATTTCAGATAAAGTTCATTGACAGCATAAGCTTCATCCGTGCCCTGATAGCGGATGGCACGTTCGCCGTTTGCCTTGTTTTTGTATACAATGAACTGGTCGCCATCCTGATAAATACCAAATGCTTTTGGTTTCTTATAATTGATGCCAATAAAAAATCTTGTTGTCTCATACGGCGGCAGGTGTCTGTCCTGATACCACTGCTGTAATTCGGCAATTGTTTTTGGTGTTTTGTCGGTGGTTCGTTTGACGGCATTGTTTGTTGCCCCGCAAAATGGACATTTATCTGCAGTTTCTTCAATCATGGAACCACAGTATTCGCATTTTATCTGCATTTTCATTTCCTCCCCGGAAGTGGTGTGTTAGTCAGAATAGATTCTGTTTTACCACTTCTATATTATAAGGTAATGATTTAGTACTTTTATATTATTACAGTATAGATTATATTATGACATTTCTTTTTGACAGAATCAATAGAAAAACGTTAGTTATTGCTGTTACTGTTCATTCCTAAATCACTTTCTTACGCAGCAAAACAGCAAGTGTTTTACTGCTGGGTGAGCAGTAACGCTTGCATTTCCTATATAAAGCAGATATAATTTCTACATCAGAATAAAAATGTTTCATCAACAAAAACTATACGATGGGGTATATCAGATTTGGTATACCCTGTTTTTTGCTTCGCAAAACAAGGAGATAACCAGGATTATGAATTTATTAGATATTATTGGACCGGTCATGGTTGGACCGTCCAGCTCCCATACAGCGGGAGCAGTAAAAATCGGACGAGTCTGTCACAAACTGCTTGCAGAAAAAGTGGTAAGGGCAGATATCTTTTTTCACGGATCATTTCTGGCAACAGGAAAAGGACATGGAACGGATAAGGCGGTTGTGGCAGGACTTCTGGGAATGCAGGTGGATGACCCGGCGATTCCGCACAGTTTTGAGATCGCGGAGCGTGAGGGATTGCAGTTCACACTGTCCGGGATCGATCTTGGGGATGTGCATCCAAACTCTGTCAAACTGGAACTTACAGGCGAATCAGGAAGAACGCTGGAGGTAATCGCGGCATCTATCGGAGGCGGACGTATTGAAATCTGTGAGATCGATGGTCTGACAGCAAATTTCAGTGGAGATTATCCGACACTGATTGTGCATAATATTGACCAGCCGGGGCATGTTACAGAGGTAACATCCATGCTTGCCCACAAATCGGTTAACATCGCAACGATGCAGTTATACCGTGCAAGCCGCGGTGGAAATGCAGTTATGGTCATCGAGTGCGATCAGGAAATTCCGGCGGATGCACTCAAGTGGTTAGAACGGATGGAAGGAATTTTAAAAGTAACATATCTGAGTTTACTGTAGGGAGAGAAAAATGTATAAGTCCTTAGAAGAAATATGCGAAATGACAACAAAAGAAGGAAAGCCCTTCTGGAAAATCGTGCAGGAAGATGATTGCAGGGAGCAGGGAATCAGCGAGGGAGAAGCCTTTGAGCAGATGCGGGGCATGTATCAGGCAATGCGTGAGGCAGATGACAATTATGATGGAAAGCTGAAGTCTGCAAGCGGTCTGGTGGGAACAGACGGGGAAAAAATGCATGCAGCAAGAGAAGCAGGAACTTTGCTCTGTGGAAAATTTATTGGAAAAGTGATGGAAAAAGCTTTAAAGACAGGTGAATCCAATGCCTGCATGAAACGGATCGTTGCGGCACCGACTGCGGGCTCCTGCGGTGTTGTTCCGGCAGTTTTTCTCACATTAGAAGAGGAAAAACATTTTTCCGAAGAAAAAATGGTGGAAGCCCTTTATGTGGCGGCAGGAATCGGCGGCGTGATCGCAAACAGGGCGTTTCTCGCCGGGGCAGCCGGAGGTTGTCAGGCTGAGATCGGCTCGGCTTCGGCGATGGCGGCTGGAGGAGTGGCATACCTTATGGGTGGAGATGCCGAGCAGATTTCCCATGCGGCAGCCCTGGCATTGAAAAATCTGCTTGGACTTGCCTGTGATCCCGTGGCAGGTCTGGTCGAAGTGCCATGTGTGAAACGCAATGTGATGGGAGCGGTCAATGCAATGACTTCGTCGGATATGGTCATGGCTGGAATCACAAGTAAAATCCCGCCGGATGAAGTGATAGATGCAATGCGTGCGATTGGACGCAGCATGAGCGAGGATATCCGCGAAACTGGAAAAGGAGGGCTTGCCGGAACTCCGACCGGAGTTGCAATCCGGGAACGAATGGCTGGGACGCTATAACCGGAATTTAACGGACGTAGTGTCGCAGATTCTGCAGTGCTTTTACAGGTTGTGAGGGGCAGATATAAGTGCCCTCTCACAAGTCAGAATTTTACATGTAATGAAAAAGAAAAACGGTATAAACGAAATATTATGT
>ULXW01017974.1_pt1 | contig 28120 bp, 29 predicted proteins | sample 1961661 | NCBI WGS metagenome assembly ULXW01 (sample SAMEA4835849, study PRJEB28245) | human gut metagenome | biome: gut microbiome; material: fecal sample | place: Denmark | collected 2008 | reverse complement strand
CATTCCGAAATACCTTTCTGGATGCGGTTGCTGCTGCATCTTCCCCTCTCACCACTCTCCCCTTTCCCTCTAAGCCAAAATAAAAACGAAAAAAAGACGGGAAGCTATATCTGCCACGCAGATATCCCGCTTCCCATCTTTTTCGTTTTTATTTTACAGCCTTAAAAGCTTCTTCCAAGTCTTCAATAATATCATCTACATTCTCTGTTCCGATTGACAGACGAATGGTATTTGGTTTGATTCCCTGGTCTAACAATTCTTCCTCATTCAACTGAGAATGTGTTGTACTTGCCGGATGAATAACTAACGATTTTACGTCTGCTACATTGGCAAGCAGGGAGAACAACTCCAGATTATCAATGAAATCTTTTGCTTTCTTGTCATCGCCTTTAATCTCAAAGGTGAAGATTGAACCGCCGCCATTTGGGAAGTACTTTTTGTACAATTCCTGCTGAGAAGGATCATCGGATACAGCCGGATGATTTACCTTTTCAACTTGTGGATGATTGTTCAAATACTCTACTACTTTCAATGCATTTTCTACGTGGCGCTCAACTCTAAGGGAAAGAGTTTCAAGCCCCTGTAAAAACATAAATGCATGGAACGGAGAAAGTGTCGCACCGGTATCACGAAGCAGAATCGCACGGATTTTCGTAACGAAAGCAGCCGGTCCTACCGCTTTTGTAAAGCTGATTCCGTGATAACTTGGGTTTGGCTCGGTCAAAGAAGCGAATTTGCCGCTTGCTTCCCAGTCAAACTTACCGCTGTCTACAATGACCCCACCGATAGCTGCACCATGTCCACCGATGAATTTTGTTGCGGAATGTACCACGATATCAGCACCATATTCAATCGGGCGAACCAGATAAGGAGTAGCAAATGTATTGTCAATTGCCAGTGGAATTTTGTGAGCATGTGCAATGTCTGCCAATTTCTCAATATCCACAACATCTGAGTTCGGATTTCCCAATGTTTCAATAAATACAGCCTTTGTATTATCTTTGATTGCAGCCTCAACCTCGTCAAAGTTAAATGGGTCAACAAATGTTGTTTCAATACCATACTGTACTAATGTGTGAGCCAACAAATTGTAAGTTCCACCATAAATATTTTTTGCTGCTACGATATGGTCTCCTGCCTGTGCAAGATTCTGAATCGTATAGGAAATTGCTGCTGCACCACTCGCTACGGCAAGTGCTGCCACGCCGCCTTCAAGTGCTGCCACACGCTGTTCAAAAACATCTTCTGTAGGATTTGTCAAACGTCCGTAAATATTTCCTGCATCCGTAAGTCCAAAACGTGCTGCTGCATGTTCACTGTTGCGGAACACATAAGATGAAGTAGCGTAAATCGGAACTGCTCTTGCATCGGTAACCGGGTCCGGATTTTCCTGTCCTACATGTAACTGAAGTGTCTCAAATTTTAAATTTCTTTCTGCATAACTTTTTTTACTCATATTCTCATACCTCCATTTTCATTGTGCTCTGCACAGGTGTTATTTTCTTGTTCTGTAGTTATCATACCAAATAGGTAGGGTATTGTCTAATACAAGAAATATTTTACTAGGTATAGGAATACGCTATAGCCTTTAAATCTTCTTAAAATTCAACCGAAGCGCATTTGTCACCACGCAGAAACTGGACAAACTCATTGCTGCCGCTCCAAACATCGGATTTAACTGCCAGCCAAACAACGGAATCCACACACCGGCTGCCAACGGAATACCAATAATATTATAAATAAATGCCCAGAATAAATTTTCACGGATATTTTTTCTGGTTGCACGGCTTAAGCGGATTGCCGCCGGAACATCACTAAGTTTACTCTTCATCAATACAACATCCGCTGCATCCATTGCAACATCTGTTCCTGCGCCAATAGCAATTCCGATATCTGCCTGCGTAAGAGCCGGTGCATCATTAATACCATCGCCCACCATGGCAACCTTGCCATTTTCTTTCAATTTTCGAATCACGGCCTCTTTTCCATCCGGCAGAACACCGGCAATCACTTCATCCACACCGGCTTCCCGGCCAATCGCATTTGCTGTTTTTTCATTATCTCCGGTAAGCATCACAACGCGAAGTCCCATTTTCTGCATCTGGCTGACGGCATCGGCGCTGTCTTCTTTCATCGTATCCGCCACGGCAATCATACCAAGCAGCGTGTCATCTTTGGCAAAATACAATGGTGTTTTTCCTTCTTCTGCCAATCGGTTCGCCTGCCCTTTTACCGTGTCATCAATCACTGCCACCTTTTCAATCGCAGACTGATTTCCACCAAGCAGGACTTCCGTTTTACCATTTTCTTTAACCTGTCCTTTCAGACCATTTCCCGGCATAATTTCAAATTCTGAAAGTTCCGGTGATAAAGTATCAAGTTCCTCTGCATAGGAAACAATAGCACGTGCCAGAGGATGCTCACTCTTTTTCTCCAGCGCATACGCATACGAAAGAAGTTCATTCTCGGAGTACCCGGAAAATGGAATCATATCAGTTACCTTCGGCTCACCGCGCGTAATCGTTCCGGTTTTATCCAGTGCCACGGTTGCAATTTTACCCATCTCTTCCAAAGCTGCTGCCGTCTTAAACAAAATTCCGTGTCTGGCGCCAAGACCATTTCCTACCATAATAGCAACCGGCGTTGCCAGACCAAGGGCACACGGGCAGCTGATAACTAGAACCGAAATAGCACGTGCCAATGCATAACCAACACTTTGTCCACACAAAAACCATACAAGAAAAGTAACTACTGCAATTGAAATAACAACAGGAACAAAAACGCCCGAAACTCTATCTGCAATTTTGGCAATCGGTGCTTTCGTTGCCGCCGCATCTTTTACCATCTGGATAATCTGCGACAAAGTGGTATCTTCTCCTACTCTAGTTGCCTCGCAGCGAAGAAAACCGGTCTGATTCAGCGTTGCGGCAGAAACCATTTCTCCTTCTTTTTTATCTACCGGAATACTTTCTCCGGTCAGTGCCGCCTCATTGACTGCACTGCTTCCTTCTAAAATCACGCCATCCACGGGGATATTTTCCCCCGGTTTGACAAGGAACATCTCTCCCTTTTGAACCTCTTTTACCGGCACGGAAATTTCCTTTCCATCCCGAACAACAACCGCCGTCCGGGGAGCTAACTTCATCAAGCCTTTTATCGCATCCGTTGTCTTTCCCCTAGAACGCGCCTCCAGCATTTTCCCGACAGTAATCAGCGTAAGAATCATTGCCGCCGACTCGAAGTAAAACTCATGCATATATGCCATAACTTTTGCCTCATCCATCAACCTCTGTGCCTCCGCCATCGCAAATAACGCATACACACTATAGCCAAAAGCTGCACTGGCGCCAAGCGCAACTAACGTGTCCATATTTGGCGAACGCCGCCACAAACTTTTATATCCACTAACAAAAAATCGCTGGTTAATGACCATAATCGCAATCGTCAATAACATCTGAGCAAGTCCCATCGCTACATGGTTCACACCAAGGACACCCGGCAAGGGCCATCCCCACATCATATGTCCCATGGATAAATACATCAAAAATACAAGTAAAATTAAAGAAGCAATCAATCGTTTCCTTAACTTTTTTGTCTCTGTATCTTTTAATGTATCTTCTGTCTCCATTTCTCCGTTCTTTTTCTGTTCCATCACGTGGGCACCATATCCGGCATCAACAACTGCCTGAATAATAACGGAATCCGGCACATCCCCCTCTACACCCATGGAATTTGTCAAAAGATTTACACTGCATGAACTTACGCCCTCAACACGGCTTACCGCTTTTTCCACACGGGCACTGCATGCTGCACATGCCATGCCTGTCACTGCATACTGCTTCATGTATATTCCGCCTTTCCTGTTTTTTTATATTCTTCTTATCGAAGTACTCTACGTCCTACCGCATCAGTTTTTGCAGAGTCGCAATCAATTCATCTACGGTTTCTTCTTTTCCTGCCCGGATATCATCCGTCACACAGGTCTTAATGTGGTTTGCTAACAAAACTCGGTTAAAACTATTCAATGCTGCATTGACCGCTGCCACCTGGACTAAAATATCCGTACAGTAAACACCGCGCTCAACCATTCCTCTAATTCCGCGGATTTGTCCTTCCATACGGTTTAAACGATGGATTAAGTCTTTATACTCTTTATCTGAGCGTTCTTTGTGCCGTTCTTCACAGCACGGACACGTTTTCTTTTCTTCCATGCAATCACTCCTATCGATAATTTTCGATTCGATTATATACCCCCACTGGGTATATTACAAGTGAAATTTTTCTCATTAAGCCAAAAAAGAAGTTTAATTTGTAAGAGACTATAACACAAAGTGTTACCCGTCTCAAAACAAATTAAACTTCTTTATATTTTGAACTATCTCAGTGCGATAGCTCTTTCATCATGCACTTACAAAAATGCTCTATAATCTCTTCAGATATTCCCCGGTTCTTGTATCAATCTGGATTTTATCACCCTGATTTACGAAAATCGGAACTGCAACCTGTGCACCCGTCTCAACGGTAGCCGGTTTTGTAACGTTTGTTGCTGTATCACCTTTTACACCAGGCTCTGTCTCAGTTACTTCCAACTCAGCAAACATCGGTGGCTCAATTGCGAAAATGTTGCCTTTGTAAGATACCATCTTAACATTATCATTCTCTTTTACAAATTTCATGGAATCGCCAACTGCTTCCTCTGTCAATGCAATCTGCTCATATGTTTCATTATCCATGAAGTTGTACATCTCACCATCATTGTACAAATACTGCATTTCCTTTTTATCAATATGTGCCTGTGGATACTTCTCTGTCGGACGGAATGTCTTCTCCACAACACCGCCATCTACTACGTTTTTCAATTTGGTACGAACAAATGCAGCACCCTTACCCGGTTTTACATGCTGGAACTCAATAACCTGATATACGGTTCCATCAATCTCAATTGTCAAACCGTTTCTGAAATCTCCTGCTGATACCATAGTTTCCTCTCTTTCCGTCGCACAAAACGACAATAAATTCATATCTATTCATAATTTTAGTATATTTAGAAGCATTTTTCAAGTATTTCTTTTGCAATCTCGGTAATGATTTTCCCATCCGTGCTTACCGTCACGGTAGCGGCGTGCTCATAATACACTCTCCGCTTCTCCATCATCTGTCGTATGTAGTCCACATTCATGTTATCTTTCAACAGTGGGCGATTCGTGTTATAACGAACCCGCTCAAAAATTGTCTCCGGCTTTGCCGTGAGTAAAACAACCGTTCCGATTGCCTGTAACTTTCTCACATTCAGTTCCCGCAGCGCCATACCGCCACCACAGGAAATAATCGCCGGTTTTATCATACCTAACTCATCAATCATGGATGTTTCCAAATCACGGAAATAAGTTTCTCCTTCTTTTTCAAAAATATCCGAAATTGCACGACCTTCTTTTTCCTCAATCCACTGGTCAGTGTCGATTTCTATGCGCGAAGCAAGACGTGATAATTCATGTGAAATGGTTGATTTCCCAACGCCCATAAAACCAATCAAAATGATGTGGCGGTTTCCTTTGTAAATTTTGTCAAACACCTCACACATCGTTTCATAATAGACCTGTCCGGGTGCGGAAGCCTCACTTACACAGCCAAATGAAACAAACGAGCCATACAATCCGCCATACAATCTCGAAACTTTTCCAAGTTCACCCATCGACATCGTAATCAATGGAAAATCCGGAAATTCCTCTTTCATGGCAGCGGTTGCATTTAACAGCGTATCCACATCTTCTCTTGTCTTTGGCATACAAGCTAACTTTCCGGCGTAACACCCACACTCTTTTGCCTTACAGAGTCTTTCCTTAATTTCATCCACAGACGGAGTTTTGGAAAAATCATGATAGGAGCCGATTACTTTGGTCTTAGTGTTTGAGTACTTTTGACAGAGTGCTTTTACCTCTTCTTCATCCCGCGCAGCCTCAACATCCACATAATCTGCCGTCTGCTGTTCAAGGATTTTGCGAATTGTTTCAAAATAATCAAAGCGGGAACCATTTTCTTCGCCGCCTTCTGCCACCGTGCGAATGGTGACTAACAGCTCCTTTTCATTAAGCACACGCTTTAACTCCGTTATGACATCAAGAATTTCTCTCCCATAACCGGCAAAAAAATCAATGCGCCACTCCACCATTTCCACCGGCAGTTTTGCAATCTGTTTTGCCTCGCGAATAATTCCATCACGAAGCGGAGCAACAATTGGTACACAAATTTTAGGCCTCATCCACTTCATCCTTTCTGTGCGGTCAACTCAAGCAGTTTTTTTGTCGAATGAGTAATATTTTCACATCCGTCTTCTGTAATAATCACAACGTCCTCAATCCGAACGCCGCCAATTCCCTCAATATAAATTCCCGGCTCCACCGTAATTACCATACCGGGCTTAATCACGGTTTCTTCTCTCGGTGAAAAATTTGGGCTTTCATGAATTTCAAGTCCAACCGAATGTCCCAGTGCATGTCCAAAATATTTACCATAGCCGGCATCTGTTATCACATCTCTTGCCATCGCATCAATCTGGCTTCCCTTCATTCCCGGACGGATTCCTAAAAGTGCCGTCTCCTGTGCTTTTAGCACCGTATCATAAATTTCACGCTGCTTCTCACTTGCACTGCCAATGACAACCGTTCTTGTCATATCCGAACAGTACCCCTGATACAAACAGCCAAAATCCATCGTTAAGAAATCGCCGTTTTCTAGCTTTTTATCCGTTGGAATTGCATGCGGCATCGCCGAATGTTCTCCGGATGCGGCAATCGTATCAAAACTAAAACCTTCCGCGCCTTCCTCTTTCATATAAAATTCCAGCCATGCGGCAACCTGTTTTTCTGTCATGCCCTCATGAATTTTGGCAATTGTCTTTGTAAAGGCGCGGTCACCGATTGCCTCTGCCTGCCGTATCCTTTCCTGCTCTTTCTCTGTCTTTATCTGACGGAACTGATTCATTTTATTTTCTAATGAAATCAGTTTTGGAGACTTTCCCTCATTTTTCTGAAGCTGTTTTTCCAATTTGTGATAAAGGGATACTGTCATCACCTCATCTTCGATGCCAAGCCTTTTCACACTCTCTTCTTCCTTTAAATGAGCCAAGAGATTTAAAAAATATCCATCGCTTGTCCATGTCTCAATTTCATAACCCAGACACTCATTTTTTGCTGCGATCACATATCTGGAATCCGTGACAACCACTTTTTGCCGGCGGGAAAAATACACATACCCCTCCCCCGTAAAGCCGGCCACAAACCGCATATTTGCCGGTGAGGTAAGAAGAATTGCATCTACCTCGGTGGATTGAAATATTTTTTCTTCCATTTCTTTTCGCATCGTTTCTGCCTCTTTTCTTCGCGTTTTTTTGCGCGATATTCATGCAAAACAATTTTCTCCAGTTTGCGCTTTAATACAATCTGGATTTCTTCCTTTTCGTTAATCGGCTTTACCAAAAAATTTTTGAGTCCGATTCGTTTAGCACCAAAAATATCCGTAAATAACTGATCGCCGACAAAAATCGTGTTTTCCGGTCTTGTATTCATCAGTTCCATCGCATAAAAATAGCCTTTCTTTGCCGGCTTATGCGCGTTAAAAACCGTGTGAACACCAATTTTCTCATTAAACGAATGAACACGTTTCTTTTTATTATTGGAAATCAGACAGCACTCATATCCAATTTTTTTCAGACGGGAAAACAATCGTTTTGCCTGCTCCGTTGCCTCTTTTCCATGTTCGACAAGCGTATTGTCAATATCAAAGAGAATTCCCCGGTAACCTTCTTCATATAACTTTTCATAATCAATGGCATACGTTGACGACACCGTTGTATCCGGAAAAAAACGTTCAAACATAAGCGGGTATCCTTCCTTCCATCAAATTATTTTACAAGCGACTGCAAATGAATGATAAACTGTTCTGCCACACGGCCGGAATATCCACCATTTCTTATGCTCCATGCATTCGCCTGCATCAAAAGTTCTTCCTCTGACAAAGTAATCTCCGGATGCGCTTTGGCAAGACCAAGAATAATCGCATCGAAATCTTTTTTGCTTGGTTTGCTGAAATTGATGCTGACACCAAAACGTGCAACCAGAGAAAGTTTTTCCTGCATCGTATCCGAGCGGTGCAGTTCATCATTTGACATATCCGAGCGGTCGCTCCATGTCTCACGAATCAGGTGACGGCGGTTTGATGTCGCATAAATCAGAACATTATCCGGACGTACTTCCATGCCGCCCTCAATGACCGCCTTCAAATATTTGTACTCAATCTCAAATTCCTCAAATGACAAATCATCCATGTATATAATGAATTTGTAATTGCGGTTTTTAATCGTCTCAATAATTGCGGACAAATCCTGAAACTGATGCTTGTAAACTTCAATTAACCGGAGTCCCTTTTCGTAATATTGATTCAAGATTGCCTTGATACATGTCGATTTTCCGGTTCCACTGTCGCCAAAAAGAAGACAGTTATTCGCACGGCGACCCTCGACAAATGCCTCCGTATTTTCCACAAGCTGCTTTTTCTGAAGTTCATAGCCAATCAACTCATCTAACGTCACATCCGAAGTATGAGTAATTGGTGACAACACCATTTCATCCCCCGTGTGAACAACACGAAATGCCTTATTTAATCCAAATTTTCCAACACCGTACCGTTTATAAAAGGCGGTCACAATGTCAAAGAAATCCTCACCGTTTTTCGCTTCACACAGCTGTGACGCCAAATCACGGACTTTTTCACTGACACTTTTATTATAAGTATTTTCTGCCTTTGCCATGGAATGATAATGGGTCAATGTCTCAAAGCATGCAACTCCCAATTTCTTTTCCATCGCAGAAAAATCATAATGGAATAAATGATAAAAATGCTCCATATCCTGTTTTACAATTTCATTCACCGTACCATCTTTGGAAGCCCCGACCGTCTCACAGAGAATACTAAATGGATTTTCTGTTGTTGCCAAAAGATAAGCAATGTAACACTGCCATAAATTGTTATCAAATCCATACGTCGTTGACAAATCAAGGAGCCTGTACACCTCATCGTAAATCGCACGAACCAGCTCTTCTCTGCTGTAGGAATCATCGTGCTCCATCTTTTCTACTAAGCTGCCAAGTTTCATCAAAATACTGTCTTTTCCAAGTTGGCCATACATTACAAGCCCTGCTGTTTCTCGATACATCTACATCGCCTCCAAATCAATACACTGTATATTGTCCATATTTTTAGCCATAACAGACAACTCATTCGTAAATCCTTCTTTTGAAAAAAGGTAATAATAATCGGCTTCTTTGCCCGTCTGCTCAATGTCCTGCAAAAGTTCTTCAAACTCGTTTGTCGTCATCGGCTCATTGCTCCATTTGCATGTTCCCACAAGAAGTTTTCCCTCTTTGGTATTCGCAATCAGAGGAATAAAACCGGACTTTCCATAAAGGCTAAAAAATCTTTCAAACTGCGCCGGCAGATGATGATACTGATTCATCAATTCCATAAATTCACGGCACACCTTCTGATAAACTTTTCCCGCCAATTCATCCAAGCCGTTTTTGATATGAGCCTCATAAAATTCATCCGGGCTCTGTATGCTAAAATCCGAAAAATTCGGATAAATTAACTGATACCAGAACTGCAAAAAAGAATCCGTAATGCCATACAGTCCCTTCTGCACAGAATCCCGTTTTTCCGGTTCGTAGGAAAAGATTTTTTCCGCCACATCAATCTGTATCAGATTTTTGATATAAACCGAAATTTTTGCTCTGGAAAATCCTGTTCTTGTAAACAAATAATTTAACTTTGGCTCATTTTCCGCAAGCACCGATAAGATGGTGCTGTAAAAAGGAAGTTCACGCAGGGAAGTTTTCAAAAAACGCTGTGCCTCCGTATGAAGCACTCCCTTTTTGTCTACAATCAGCCGCACTATATTTTGTTTTACACTCTCTTTCGGATTCCAGTGTTCCAAATACCCCGGCACACCGCCTAAAATTCCATAAATCAAAATACAATCTTTGGTTGTGCTTTCCGGAAAACGGTCTACCATCTCAACGAACGTAAACTCTTTTAATTTGATTGGCAGACTCATATGCTTCGCCAATTCTCCCATATCCGAAACCATATCGTTTTCCACCCATCCAATGGCGGAACTCACGAAAAGAACCATCACCTGTCCTTTCGGAAACTCGTCAAATTTCATAAGAAAATCTGCAAAAAAAGTCTTATACCCTTTCTGCATTAAATCAAATTCATCCACGACAAATACAATTCGTTCTTTTTCCACCTTTTCCTTTACCGAAAAAAGCGCTTTTTCAAAATAACGGTTCTGTTCTTTTTCAGACAACTCTCTTGCCTGATAATAGACATATGTTTTGTCCTGCACAAATTTTTTAACAAGCGTTGTTTTTCCAATCTGCTCCCTTCCATAGAGAACAACGATGGAATTACCGCCCTTTAAATAAGCCTGATTTAGCATTGCCAGTTCTTTTTCGCGGCCAATAAACACAACCATCACGCCCTTTCTTTTACATCTTGTCCGGTGCCTCAAATCCAAGCAAATCGATACAAGATTCCAAAACTTTTTGTACTAAGGAAAGAAGTTTGATGTAGGAAGCTTTTCTCTCCTCATCCTCTTCTAACAAAATTTTCGTCTCATGATAAAAATGGTTAAAACTTTCCGACAACTCATAAATATACTGGCAGATTTTATGTGGTGCCAATTCTTTATATGCCGTTTCCATCATATCCGCAAAGCGGCTGAGTGTCAGACAAACGCCCGTCTCACTCTCATTTGCCGGAGCTAAAAGTTTTGTATCATCATTCAGTACGCCCCCCTGCTCTTTATATTTTGCAAGGAGGGATTTAATTCTTACAATCGTATACAAAATATACGGTCCTGTATTTCCCTCAAAGGAAGCAAAACGCTCAATATCAAAAATATAATCTTTTGATGCCTGATTGGATAAATCACCATATTTCAAAGCAGCCAAACCGACTTTTGCAGAAATCTCTCTCGCTTCCTCTTCGCCATAATCACGATTTTCCATCATTTTTTTGTAAACTTCATCATTAATCTGCTCTCTGAGAGCCTGTAAGCGAAGCACACCACCATCTCTTGTCTTAAACGGTTTTCCGTCTTTTCCGTTCATGGTACCAAAACCGATGAAGTCAAGTTCTGTATCTGCTTTTGCAATCCCGGATTTTTTCGCCACACGGAATACCTGGGTAAAATGCAGCGACTGACGCTTATCCGCCAGGTAGATAATCTGATCCGGCTCAAACAGTTTTTCACGCTCCACAATCGTTGCCAAATCGGTTGTCGCATACAACGTCGCACCATTTGACTTTACAATAATACACGGCGGTATCTCTTTTTTATCCGTTTCTTCCGTAACGTCCACAACAAGAGCACCCTCGCTCTCATAAGCAAATCCGTCCTCTTTTAATTTTGAAACCATATCCGGAATATACTCCTGCACATCGCTTTCCTTTTTCCAAAGGTCAAAATGAACATCAAGTTTATCATAGTTTTTCTTTAAATCGGCAATGGAAACATTCAAAACATGCTCCCACAACGCACGGTATCCACGATTACCATCCTGCAAAAGAGCCGTTGCGCCCTGTGCTTCTTTCAGATAATCTTCATGCTCTTTGGAATAACCGCTGGCATACGGATAGATTTCCTCCAAATCCGAAATAGTAAATGGTGCTTCTTTCGGATATTCTCCTGTAAAGGACTCGTCAAAATAAGGTAAATCCGGCTGTCTTTTCTTTAATTCCGTAATAATCAAGCCAATCTGAAGTCCCCAGTCACCTAAGTGCACATCACCAATCACCTTATTTCCCATAAAACGGCAGATTCGTTTCACACTTTCACCGATTACTGCTGAGCGAAGATGTCCTACATGAAGCGGTTTTGCCACATTTGGTCCGCCGTAATCAATGACAATCGTTTTCGGTTTTTCAGAAACCTCTACGCCAAACCGGTCTTCCTTGTCCATCTGTTCTGCATTTGACGCTAACAATTCACCACTCACAATAATATTAATAAAACCAGGATTTACTGCCTCGATTTTCTCAAAAGCCACATCCTCTGACAATTTTTCCACCACATCATTGGCAATCTGAATCGGTGCCTTTTTGTATTCTTTGGCTGCTGCCATCGCACCGTTACACTGATACTGGCAAAGGTCCGGGCGGTTACTTACAGAAACCATCGCATACTTTTCATCGTACCCTGCTGCCACAAAGCCCTCTGTCATTTTTTCCTTTAAACAATCAATTATTTTCTTCATCATTTCCTCCATTTTGAATAAGAAAGGCACCGAAATCCATCCGGTGCCACGATTTCCTATTCTTATTTTAATTCTAAATTTAATTTTGTCAACCATTCAAAATAATTTTCAAACGTTTTTCGACAACAAAGTGGGTCATCAATCCGGATTCCCGGAACTTTTGTACCAATTACCGCAAATGCCATTGCCATCCGGTGGTCTTCGTATGTCTGAATGGCAATCGGATTTTCATCGGAGCACTTCGGTGTTCCGGGATGAATTACAAGACCATCCTCTGTCTCTTCACAAGAAATTCCTAATCTTGTCAGTTCATTAACGATTGCCTGCATACGATTGGATTCCTGCCTGCGGATATGTCCCACTCCGTGGATTGTCGTATCTCCTTTGGCAAAAACCGCCGTAGCAGCAAGTGTCATTGTCTGATCTGAGAAATCACTCATCACCACATCCACACCGTGAAGCACACCATCTTCCGGTCCTCTTAAACAAATTCCATCCGGCTCGTCAGTAACCGTACAGCCCATTTTTTCAAGCACCCATAAGAATTTTACATCTCCCTGCGAACTGTCAAAATGAACATGTGCTGCCTTTGCCACTCCTCCATTAATTGCCGCCATCGCATAAAAATAACATGCTGCTGACACATCCGGCTCAATCTGATATTCTCTTGCCATATAATGCCCTGATGGCAGAATTTCATATTCATTTTCCGATTTCTGACGCATGGAAACACCAAACTCTTCCATCATTTTCATCGAAATTTTCACATATGCTTTCGCATCTCGTTTGCCGGTCAGTACCACATCAAATCCTGTTTTTGAAAATACACCGTTTAATAAGAGTGCCGAAAGGAACTGACTGCTGGCATCAATATTTAGCGGTACTTTCTTTTTCTCACTGCTTTCCTCTCGTCCAAGAAGCTCAAACGGAAAACAATATTTATCTTCAAGAAATCGAAACTTCGCACCAAGGCACTCCAGCGCTTCCAATAACGGACGCATCGGCCTCGCCTGCATCTGCTTTGACGATGTCACATGATAATGCCCCCCGGATAACGCAAGCATTGCCGTCAAAAAACGCGCCGCCGTTCCGGCACTTCCGACATACACATCTGCCGCCTGCTTAGGAATCTGCGTGCCGTGTCCCACAATCGTCACCCTAGCCTCTTTTTCGTTTACGTCTATCTCATAACCAAGTGTTTTTAACGCCTCCATAAACACACGGGAGTCATCACTAAATAAAACGCCTTTTAATACACTTTTACCCTCTGACAGTGCAGCCAGCAAAAGCGCCCGGTTCGTAATACTTTTTGAGCCGGGCACTGTAACTTCGATTATTGGTTTTCCCACAAATGGTTTCATCTTATATTGATTCATCGTATCGTCCTCTCCTGCATTAACTCGCAAAACCAATATAACAAGAAAGCAGATTCAGGTCAAGCGTTTCGTAACACTTTGCCCTGCTCCATCTTGGAAACGGTATCACAGAGGGTTTCAATATCCTCAGCATTATGAGAAGAAAGCAAAATGGTTGTTCCCAGCGCTTTTTTCCCAAGCAGCAGTTTTCGCATCTGCAAAACACCCTCTGCATCCAATCCGTTAAACGGCTCATCTAAAACGAGAAGATTTGGCTCTTCCATAATAGCCTGTGCAATTCCAAGTCGCTGACGCATCCCAAGACTATATTTTTTTATGGGACGTCTAAGGTTTGGATTTAATCCCACCAATTCCATCGTGTGAATAATCTGCCCTCTGTCAATTTTCCCATTCAGTTCTGCTAAAACCTTTAAATTTTTGTACCCACTGTAATGCGGAATAAATCCCGGTGTCTCAATAATAACGCCTGTGTGGGGCGGAAAATCCACTTCTTTTCCTATCCTTTTATGGTCCACCCATATCGTTCCCTGTGATGGTCTGATAAATCCAAGAATACACTTCATAAGCATTGTTTTACCAGAGCCATTCCGCCCAATCAATCCATGAATTTTCCCTTTTTCAAAAGTCAGATTAATATCCGACAAAATAACCTGTTTTTTCATTGTCAAAGAAAGATTTTCTATCTCAATCATGCACTCCATTAACTGCCCCTCCTTAATCAATTTCGTGGTCAAAATTATAATTCATCTTTTTACATCTTATAAACGCCACAAATAAAATCACTGCCAATAATCCGATAAAATAATAAGCACTAAGTGACAACGGAAAAACCATTTCTCTATAGTAGCGCGTATAATGCACACCAAGAAGGCTATTAGCCATCGGAAATAAAAATTTAAAACGGGAACTTGTTGCACAAAAACAAATCCCAGCCGCAATCACCAAAAAGCCCGTGATAACTCCTGCCTTCTTCGCCCCTAAGGTGGCAAAAAGCAAAAGAATCATACTAAGCAAAAACAAATACAAAAAGACAAATAACAACCCGCAAAAAACAGCAAATGCCGGCGACATATGATAATAAATTTCCGGCGGAATGCTGACACTTCCTGTATTTTGTGCATAGTCCGGAAACGAATAGGCAAACTCCGATACCACCGGACTCCATTTTGCCGAAAAACTTCCGCCCCACAAAACAGGAACCATCATTCCGACAAACACAATGAGCAGGTAACTAAGAATACTCATCTGTGCATACAAAATCTGTCCGAAAAACCAATTTCCTTTTCCCGCCCTCTGCACAACAAAAAGTGTATTTCCATCAATTCTTGGATAATCTGACATAATCGCGAGAAACACTGCCGGCACAAGAAGAATCATAAAATTGGAATTTAACAGGGCAACAAATGGCTCATACACATTGATTGGTTTTCCCATCATAGCCGCATTTTGCAGCAGAGGAACCGTAATAAACTGATAGGCAAAAACAAGTGCTGCCACAATCAGAATCATGCGTGGATCCATAATAAGTTTGATATACTCCATCTTTGCTATATGCCATATTTTACTGACCGAAAATTTACCATGTTCCACGCAATAACCTCCTTTTTATCAAACAGTAACATCCTATCATAAGCACCAATGCCGCAACCGCCATCCAAACGCCTGCCGTTACCAGATATTGTTTCCATGGATAATAAAGGATGCCTGTCGTTTCCCAAATCGCTATATTCCGGTTTCGAAGAAGCAAATCATACAAATAAATCAAGATAAACGGCATGCATAAAATAATATATCGATTTTTCAATAACGCAGTGAAAAACAAAACCGGTATACACACCAAACATCCATAAAAGAAAAACCGGAGTCCTCTCATGAGAAGAAGTGGCACAATTTGTGAAAGAACCGGTGTCTTTCCCATAGAGGTAAAAATCACAAACAAAATTCCTTCATACAAAAAACGCCCAAGCACAGCAAGCAGGCCACTGGACAAAACAGCCTCCGCCATACTTCCCACAATATACTTTCGTACACCAATTCTTGCCTGACGAAATAAATAATTGTTCGTCATCTTTTCATTCCAAAACACATTTAAGAATGGAAAGATAACAAGAATTGGCATAAACATCGCCATAAAAATACTGATTGGATTTGTAATCAGACTTTCAAATGTAATATCATTTTCCAGAAAAATCTGTCTCATCTGTCCCTCAAAAAACAAATCCCAAAAGGAATATTCCTTTCCACTTTCATTGGCATAGCACACGGCCGTAAAACTTAATGCCGTAACACATAGAACACAACACCAAAACACCTTATTCTTTAAAATACGTTCTACAAAACTTTTCATCCAATTCATCGCTGCCCTCTCAATAATTCCTCACATAATCAACGGTTCCCGTCTTGCAGTCCACGAGAGCAAATTCTTCCTGATTTTCTTTCTCTGAAAATAACATCAGATAACAAGGACTTGTCGTATACTTTTCTCCTGCCTCATGCTCACTCTCTTTTCCGGCATCGCTGCACATCCGGTAACAAAGCGATATCTTTGAAATATGATAACCATGATAGGAAGGAAGTTCTTTGGAAACAAGTTTTAGTGCACTTTGCAGTGATAATACCGTTTTGATTTCTTTTTGCTTTTCTGCCTCGTACATTACACCCTCGTTTGACAAAAAACTATCTGCCCCCTTACAGGAACTAACTACAATCTGGTCATCGTAACAATCCGCATATTCAACCGACAAGGACTTCGTATCTGCACTCTCCATTAATTTCTTTTGAACTAATTCTTCCACCCCATGATATGTTTTGCGAAAACAAAAGCGTAAGAAAACATTTCCATCTTCACCATTTTTGTAAACATCAACTTTACTTGGCCGGCTTTTTAGTACGTTTTTCGCCACCGTTTTCTCCCACTTTTCTTCTTCCTTTTTCGCAAGTTCCACCGCCTGTTTCAGCGAAATTGTACCATCCTGCAACTGATATGTTTTATTTTCATACTTTCTATCCAGCCATACGGTTTCAAAAAGATTCTCCTCCTCTATTTCATCCGATTCTTCTGACTTCCGGTAATTGATAAATCCATTATTTCCAAGCAGCAGACGTTCTCCCGTCTCTGTATTTTCATACTCCGGTCCCGGTGGCGAACTATTCGGGTTCTTTTTATAATACTTTTTTTTGAATCTCTTTTTCGGTACATAGGATTCAAAAATTTGATTTTCTTTCTGTAATAAATCACCTGCCTGCAAAAGTTTCGCCTCATACATCTTATCCGGCACATCAAAAAAAGCACAATTTTTAATATCAAGATTTTCAAACGATGTTGACCGGATATCGGCAAGTTCCCGTCTTAATCCATCCATATTTACATACTGTAAATCATTTTTGTTTTCGCCTGCTGCCTCTTCCGGGCTTTGAATGTAATCGCAGCCAACACATAGAATAATGGCTAAGATAACAAATAAAATGTGTGTGTGTTTCAATGGTATCCTCCTTTAATTTCTGGCATCTCCTGTCTACAATCATAACACAACTTATATTACATAAAACATAAAATTCGCGAACGACCTTTTTTTCGGAGTGAACGACCACTTTTAGCCTTTTTTATACAACACATGATGTTTTTCATACCTAATCAGAGATACATGAATACTCTTTTAAATTTTCTTTATAAACTCAGGCAATGTATATCCAAGCGGTGTCATATATGAACCATCCTCTGGTATACGAATCCAAGCTATTTTAGGATTCACCTCTATTACAACAATTTTGTTCCCATTAAAATCATACATACCTATCTGATGGCTCATACCCATCTTTTTCTCAACAGGATTTTCTGCATATGAATACCAGTTTTTACAACGTATCATATCAAGAATGTTACTCATTTCTTGTTTCGTACAAGTATACTGATTCGTGTCATCCATTCTTCGAATGACAACCGATGCAACATTTGAAAGATTTGGTCTGAAAACTTTACCTATTAAACTTGGTCTGCAAACCACTCGAACTTTATAAGTTTTTCCTAAATACTTTACCTTAACCGTTGCTTTTCCTCGTTTCAACAATGTAACAACTCCCTTTTTTGAAACTCTAGCAACTTTTTTTTTGACGATGAGTACGACACACCTTCTTTTACTGTAAATTCAAGATTTACTCGTTTTCCTACATCACGATAAATTGTCGTTGATACACCAAAGCCAACTTTCTTTACTATATTTACCGTAATTTTTTTCTTATTTGATTTTGTTCTCAGTACAAATGAAGTCTTTCCTTTTTTCTTAGGAATTACCTTACCGTCTTTTATATTTATGTACTTTTTGTCATACTTTACGGCTTTTACCTTTTTTTTGCTAAACTGATTAAGGCTGTATACCATATCCTTCTGTACATACCACCTAAATTAAGCGTAAGAGAGTACGGAACCTCTTTTAAGGGTAGCAAGTAGTACAAATACCCCTTTCAGGGGTAGGCAAAAGCGGCAAAGGCAAGATAGCTTGAACGAAGTGAAAGCTAGCGCCTTTAGTCACTGACCGGTAACAAAGGCTTATAGCCGCAGAGCAAACCACCCGTTAGACGAGTGGTGCTGATTGTCTTTTCATCGATTTTCCGAGACTACATTTTTTTGTTCATTATATATAACAAATCAGGAAGAAAAAAAGTTGCAAAAAACAAATTTTTCAGATTAATAATTTAATGAAAATCCATTGATAAATTCATCTTCTACTTCTTCCATAATAACGTCATATTCTTTTGTAGTAAGATTGTAAGCATATATGCCCCTTGTATCCCCCTTCCAGCCTAAGAAATACAGAATATTGTCATAGAGAGCCATTTGATCCATTATATAAAAAGGCAGTTTCAGTCTTACACTCTTCTTTGTATCTAAATTTACCTCATAGATTTTATGTTTCTGTCTGGTAGTAAACCCATTTGGTGCACAACTTAATATCAGCTTTTTTCCCTCACACGCTATTCCGTCTATATAATATTTCGTTTCATAAACAGTTTCTGTCTTTTTTGTCTCCAGATCGAGCATGGCAATTTTAGAAGGTGCATTACCACCTTCTACGTCATCTGCTTCTCTCATTTCATTGTCTGAATAATGAGAGAAAACTATTTTATTTTCCTTTGGAACCGTACTTACCATCCATGTGAAACGGTCATCTTTCTTATCGAACATAACGCGACTGCAATTCTGAAACTCCGCATCACAGACAATTGGTTCAATACAGTAATGGTGTAGTAATTCAGCTGCCATAAAATATTGTTCCCCACACTGAATCAAATAATTAAAATCACAAAATTGATCCGTCTTTTTTTCTCCGGTTTCATTATTATCTAAATAAATCTGGTTTCCTTTTCCTTCTCCGCTAAAGGCCGAATAGTATATCTTATCATTTCTGGTTGAATACAGAGTAAGTGGATGTGAAGAAGTATATGACACGGTTCCTTTTTGTTCCAGTTTCTTTTTTTTAATATCATAAAAAAAGCATCTGCTGCCCATCCCTGATTCAGATTCCTCTGAATAAAACGACCGGGTAATACTCAGATAGGGGGAAAGCTTGTTTATTTCTGTGTTTTCGGTATGAATGGGGGCAACTTCTTCCGAAGTCCACCCACAAGCTGAACATAACATACATAAAATTAATATCATTGAAATTATTTTAATTTTTTTCATTTTTTTCATGGATATCCTTTCTCTTAATATGTATAGGTGTATTTAGCTGCTTTTTTTATATCATCATACTTTTTCGATTTGACTCCTAGTTTTTCCACTCCCGTTTTCCATATATCAATTACTGCATTATACAGTTTTCCATTATCCCTTTTATAAAATGTCGCAGTTGTTCCATTCATTTTATTGGTAACTTTTATTTTTTTACCAGTGTTGGGATTGTCTATTTCTCCTTTTGTTGCACAATCTCCTTTCTTGAGTGTTTTACCCTCTTCAGTTTTACCACCCGTATACACAGTAAAATCTCCTGTTCCAGTAACTGTATTTTTCTTTATGACAATTTTATTTTTTTGTATCCTGCTTTTTTTGTTGTTTCTGGTACGACTTTTCCATATGTATATGTGCCAACCGGTTTTCTTTTACCCCGAGGGAGGGGATTATATGCAAAAGTTTCAGAGAATTGCAACCTTGATGACACCTGTGTCATCAGCATCTCAACTTCTTTATACTCCCCATCTCTCAAAACATATATTGCTTCTTTCTCTCCCCAGTTGTCATACTGAACTCTCATGCCGACTTCCGGTGAGGGGTTTACTTCCTCATAGACAGGTAAAAGACTTATTTTTCTCGGCAACTTAGCAACTTCTTCTTTATAATAATCAGGGGAAAGAGCAACTTTTTCCATCACAGATTCTATCGAATCAGAATCCGGAACTAGACGCCAATTAGAGTCTCCGATATATTCAATAAGAGTATTCGCTTCCATCTGCTCTGGTATTGTGTTTGAAATCGTCGTTTCGGCGGCTTGGGCAGATACTGCTCCCCCCGCCATGAAAATGCATATACTGCATAAAGTAATTGATAAAATTTTCTTGAACATAGATTATGTTCTCCTTTCATTATTTTTAAATTTTGAATATTAAATCATGTGGGCATTTTACCAACATATCCTTTTCAAAAAGAAATGAGTATGTTATAATTGATTTGTGTTTTTTTATGGGCGTTCTTTTCGGTATTCCACTACCATATGAAAAGAACGCTTTTTTCAATGGATTTCCTTTTCTGTTGAATTTTTCTTCCAGCGAGTTTTGCGGCATACTATTTCGTTTTTCAAAAACCTCTGACCATGCCGAATCCGAAAGACCAAACATGCCACATGATGTGCAGAAAATTACTGCAATCACCAAAATAAGTAGTTTCTTTGTTTTTTTCATGACTTACTTCCTCCTCTTATTGTTCTTTATGCAATCTCCCCATCACTAATTTCAATTACACGCCCGCACCGTGCGGCGACTTCCATATCGTGTGTTACAATAATAACAGTTTTCCCGCCTTGATTCAACTTTTCAAACACGTCCATGATTTCCCCGGATGTCTTAGAATCCAGCGCACCGGTCGGTTCATCTGCAAGTAAAAATGCCGGATTATTTACTAATGCACGAGCAATCGCCACACGCTGCTTTTGTCCGCCGGAAAGCTGGCGAACCGGCTTTTTCGCTAATTCATCAAGACCGACGTTTTTTAATGCAGTCATAATTTTTTCCCTTCGTACATCATTTCCTTTTACTTTTCCAAAAATCAAAGGAATCTGAACATTTTCCTCGATGGTGTATTCATCAATCAAAGCATAGTCCTGCATGACAATACCAATTTTTTGATTGCGAAATCTGGCACGGTCTTTTTCCTTCAAATCTCCTACCGACACCCCATCTACAAGATAACTTCCCTTATCGTAAGAATCAATTGCCGCCAAAATATGCAGTAACGTGGATTTTCCGGCACCGGACTTTCCGATAATTGCCACCATTTCTCCTTCATCAATTGAAAGGTCAATCCCTTTCAAGGCACAAAATTCATTTGTCTTTCCCTTGTTGTATACTTTCACTAAATTTTTAATTTGAATCATAACATTACTCCTTTCGATTTCGTAATACATCCGCAGGTTGTTTTTTTCTTAAAATCTGATACGGTACAATAAAATGGACGGCACAAAGCAACAGAATTACACCACCTAAAAGTACAAGTACCGGAACTGAAAAATTCACATACACGTAATTTTCCAGATGCAGTTTAGCTGTAACTGCTAAGAAAAAGAAAAACATAACAATTGACAAAAACGCACTAAACAAACTCTGTACTAAGGAAAAACAACTGCACTTTTTCCATGGCAGTCCAAGCAGACTAAACACAGCATTATGATATAAATCATCTGCCATATTCAAGGTACATACATTAATTAAACTTACAATGGTAATAATCAATACACTCAATAAAACCGGCAAATACATCATGACCTTGCGAATCATTTCATGATTTGAACTCGCCATAAATGTTTCCAAATTTGCATCTAACGCTGAATCTTGAGATAACTCACCAAGATTATCCTTTAATACCATGTTATTTCTATTTTTCTCTGTACGACTGATGCCGTCTTTATAGACAATAAAATGTTCCCTGTCATATGTAACCGGCATATTCACTGATTTAGCCCCTGTTTCTGATGTCAGAAACAATACCGTTTGTTCCTGCTCATACCGATATGTAGAAAAAATATCACGGTAATCATAATACAAACGATTTCCCTGTCCAAAATCATGTCCAAGGATTTGCGCTCCTTCATCTAATACACCAACTACTTTTATGGAAATTGTATGCGGCTTTCCCTGCTCATCTCCATAATCAAGCGATATCCTAGAACCTTTTTTCCATCCGTATGGATTTTGAGAAACCACAACCGGCATACAGCCTTTCTCCAAAGGCTCGTCCGAAAGCCAATCCCCCTCTGCCAAATCCGGCTGATAATTTTCTATCATTTGATTCGGATATACGGCAACATTTATACCATTCGCAGCTTCTTTCGAAAGCAAATTCTGCGTACCAATTGCCAAAACATAATCAACCTTTTCCATGCCCTTTGCAATAGCATCCGGATTTGCACCATGGTATCCCGATGCGGATAAATAAAGCCCCTCCTTGTGATTCAATTGCGCAAATGGTCGATACAGGCGGTATTCCGCCAAAAGTGTTGACGCAGACACACACAGTACAAACAAAAGTGCTGCCATTTGAAACACGATAAACACATTACGCTTTCCATGCCGTATGTATTCACTAATTGCTAAAATTCCCATTAGGATTCCCCCCTTCTAAATTGCAGTATACTTTTACGCGTTACCGAGCATGATAAAAGATACCCAAATATAAACGTTATCATCAAAAAGATTCCAATAATACATCCATATTCCCCGACACCGTAAACACGGTCAACATAACGAAACCATGAAAGCATCTGTGGATAAAGAAGGAAGCGGAAAATTCCGATTGATACAACAACCACACAAATCATATTACATAGAATTTCCATAAAATACATCATACGTGCCCTTTTCTTACTGCATCCACATAAAAGAAATACGCCCAGATTCTTTCTTCTTTTACGGAAAATATAACTATAAATCATATACATATTACATGCTGCCAAAAGAGCCAATATCGCACTTACCACAAGCATAGAATATTTCTGCTTCAAATCCTGATTATTTGCTACATAAAAATCATCTGGTTCTCCACCTAATTTTTTTACATAACTTCTAAACAACTCATACTGCTTTCGTGTCGGAAGTGAGGTAAGTCCGAAAGAAAGATTCTGCCAGACACATTTTTTAGGAAATGAAGTATATGGAACATAAAATGTATCAATATCTCCACAAAATGAATTTGTAGCTACAATTTTATATGTATCCCCCTCCAATTTTACCTCATCGCCATACTTTTTAAGTCTATCTTCCGTTGAAACAAGCACTTTGTTTTTATTGACATAATCTTCATTTGTGTAATAAAAACCATCAATGCCATACTTCATATAAGAATAAACGGTATCACTGAATCCATACTTTCCATTTTTAAGCTGCGCATGGTCAATATAAGAATATTTTCCTGACTTGCTTTGAGCTGTCACATAAAAATAATCCACATTATCACTGTCATTCACCATTGCCCTGAAAAACTCATCTAACTGCTTTGACGTAATATCCGCCTTTTTAATGGAAGCATTCAGCGACCGTGTGTCGTCATAATCATTAATTTCATATAGGTTGTTTTGAAACACGCCAAAAACGAAAAAAATACATAAAAGCGCCAAAATTTGTGAAACAAGAAGTATTATAAATATTGACGTGTGTTTCCGAATAAAATCTATCCAATTTTTTAGAATCATTTCTACTCCTTTCCCGTTGTCCCATAACGATAGGAAAAATGATGTTTTTTTGCCCATTTTTCCGCATAGGAATCTTTGGTAACATATATTGTAATTTGCTTCTTCAAATTCTTAAAATGGCGCGTATCTATTTTCTTTATTGATGGCGGAAAAACAACCGTTTCTAAGTTTGGACACCCCTGAAACTCCAGTTCTTCAATCCCATCTTCCAAAACAATATGTTTCAGATAATAAGAGGTCTGCTCCAATTGACTTAACATTTGAACCGTTTTAACTTTCTTTTTTTCGTATTTTGCCGGAATATTAAGCGTATCTTTTCCCTTAAACTGCGTCTCTGTATAAATCTCTAATACTCCTCCATCATACAAAGTCATACTGTCAATTGGTTTTCTTGACTGCCCCGACACATCAACTTCTTCCTTTCCAGTGAAGTCCTTAATTATATCAATTGTGTTTTCCTCTGCCCTTTTATTATGCTGATAAGCATACAATGAAACTCCGGCACATACAATTGCAATTAAGATAACTGCTAATACAAGAATTCGAACCCGTCTCATAGTTCTGTCTCCTTTCAATTAAAGGTTATAAGGGAAAATGAATTAAAATCAATTTCCCTTTAACTTTATTAAATTTACTTGTTCTGACTCACTGTATATTCAAATTTATCATCTAAAAAATTTGTATATCCAGCACCGCTTGGTTTCATAGAGCAGTTCCATGACAATGCCTTATGATGATGCTGACGATCCGCTGTACTACGATAACGAGATACCAAAGCAATCAACCAGTTTCCACTACCAACTACATTTTCTTTACTATCCTTTTCAATTATTTTACCGTTATTGTGGCGGCGATCAACGTATACTGAATAGTATCTTTTACTGTTAGCTGTGTTTTTAATTTTAGTTTTTGCGCTCTCTTGGTTTCCTTCAGCCGTCATAGAGCAAATGTCGCCAGGCTTTGTTTTTGTATAGTTTTTCCCATACATATTAGGATAGGCAGCCAAAGCTGTGCTTCCAACTACTACTGATAATAACATTGATCCTGCAATAATTTTTTTAACCTTATTAAACATATTGAATTTCTCCTTTTTTTTAGTTAAAATATATTTGTAGTTATTTTTTTGCGTTCTTTTCTTATGTAGTGTGTAAAATTAAGAAAAGAACGCTTTTTCAATCATTTCTCTGTAAATCTTCATAGAATACATTCTTTCACCTCCTCCTAACTTTATTAATTTGTCTCTTTTAATTGCTCCTATTAATAATAACGTTCCAAGAAGCAAAAATCTGACAAATATTTTTCACATTCAATTTTCACGTTCCCATTTGCAATCATAACACAAAATACACCGTATAAAACATAAAAGTCATGAACGGTCGTTTTTGGGGTATGAACGGTCATTTTAACCCATATTTTCACAACATATGATATTACTTATACTGTTTTTTACCAGTTGTTTTCGTCATTGTTTCTTTTTTTCCACTCCTAGTGAATACAGCAGTGCATTTGCATCGATATGTACCTTTTGCTGATAACTTATATGTTTTTTCCACAGAAACAGTTATCGAATTTTTTTCATTTTCCCATGTTTTCAAAGTGCTCCATACTTTTTTTGATGAATCATACTTTTGCAGTTTCAAAGTTAGCTTAGTTTTCGTTGTGCCCTGTTTTCCAACTGCATTTCCCGAAACATTTGCACTTCCATTATTAGTAATTGATAAATTACTATGCAAATATCCTGCATTTTCGCTTTGCAAAATTGGTCCAACCTCCAATGCCGGTTCACTAATCTCAGCAGCTTTTGCTTGCATATTTACTGCAAATAATGCACTCATTCCCAGCAAACATACCATTCTTTTTGTGTCTCTTTTGATTTTCGTAATCATAAAAAATCCTCCTTATATATCGTTATACTAATAATAACGATACAAAAGGAGGAAATCTGACAAAAAATTTTATTTTTTTTATTTCTGGTACAAACTATTTGCCATTTTTACAATTTCATTCTTGTAATTGCCTTTTTTCGTGATAGAAATCATGTGATTATATTTCTTATCATCCCATATTATCCATTTTTCTTTTCCTTTTATATAATAATATGCTTCATACCCCATAACACGTGTTTTAATCTTTTTCTCAAATTCAGAATCCGTATAAATATAGTCACCTTCCATATGTTTACAACGAATATACTGAATAAGATTGTTTTTCCCTTCCTTCCACTCACTATAATTAAAGTTGCCAGATGTTGAAGAATCATCTAACGAATACCAAAATCCCTTCGGCACAAATGTAGGTTTCTCATGAATGACGTCCGGCAGGCTCTCCTTCGTTTTTTCATCTTTATTCTGCCCAACATACTCTCTTACTTCCAATTTGTCCTTTGAATCATACGAAAGCAGATATTTCCACGCATTAAAACCAAACACCTTTGCACTGACTTGATTAGCAGCAGCTAAGGAAAGAATCACAATCACTACGGCTGCCGCTTTACGGACGGTATACGCCAGACGCAGATGGCTGCCAAAATATTTTTCACTCCAATTCATCTTCTTCCATCGTTTCTTGAATTTTTTTGAAAATTCGTGATTATAATCTTCTTCTTGCGATGGATGAAATGAATTCATCTCCTGATATACACAGGTCGTCAAAAATCTCTTTATACTCTCCTCATTCATTACCGAGCCACTCCTTTCGAATGATTGCAATGCCTCTTGCAATCCTCTTAGACACCGTGTTCTGCTTGATATTAAGAAGTTCAGCAATCTCACTTACCCCTAATTCGTTGACATAACGAAGAATCAGAACCTCCGCATACAGTTTTGGAATCTTATGAAACACTTCCATCATCTCGCTTTCGCCATAACCACTTTCGTGCTTACAAAAAAACGGGCTGGTTTCAAACTCATCCATCTCCTGCACCTTTTGATTTTTCTTTTGATTCTTACGATAAAGGTCAATTGCTGTCCTCTCAACTATAATAACGAGGAAACTCTTCGTTTTCTGACAATCAATTTTCTCAATTTTATCTAAATTTTTTATAACCTTTTCCCATGACGTCAAGCAGGCATCTTCTGCATCCTGCGGATGATGCAAAACACGCATTGCTGCCACGTACATAAGCCGGTTGTATTTTTCATATAATAACTCCAGTTTTCTTTTGTCCTGCGGTGAGTCCACCGAGGCTAGAAGTATACATAACATATCTCTACCCATTCCTTTGAAAAAAGGCAACAAACCGGCGTATCCGCTGATTTATTGCCTTTCTATCATCTCACATATAGCACACTTTCTTATTTACAAAATGCTTTTACTTTTTCATAAATGCTGTCTGCATCCAAACCATATTTCTTAACAAGCTCTACTGCCGGACCAGATTCACCAAATACATCATTAACACCGATTTTGCAAACCTTTGTCGGACATTTTTCAGCTAATGCATCGCATACAGCACTTCCTAGACCACCGATAACAGAATGTTCTTCTACCGTTACCACCTTGCCGGTTTCTTTAGCTGCTGCCACGATTAACTCCTCATCCAAAGGTTTAATTGTATGAATGTTAATCACTTTGGCATCAATGCCGTCTGCTGCCAGCTTCTCTGCTGCTTCCAGACAATTGGATACCGGAAGTCCGGTTGCAACAATCGTTACATCCTTACCTTCACGAAGTACAACACCTTTGCCAAGTTCAAATTTATAATCCGGTTTATCGTTAATTACCGGCACAGCCAAACGTCCAAAACGAAGATAACATGGACCGTCATGCTCATAGGCAGCACGAACAGCTGCTTTTGCTTCTACATCATCCGATGGAACAATTACTGTCATACCGGGAATCGTACGCATCAGTGCGATATCTTCATTACACTGGTGTGTCGCACCATCTTCACCTACAGAAATACCGGCATGTGTTGCGCCGATTTTCACATTCAGATGTGGATAACCAATTGAGTTACGAACCTGCTCAAATGCACGTCCTGCAGCGAACATCGCAAAAGAACTTGCAAATGGAACTTTGCCTGTCGTTGCCAGTCCTGCTGCAATTCCCATCATGTTACACTCAGCGATACCACAGTCAATATGGCGTTCCGGGAAAGCCTTTTTGAAAATACCGGTCTTTGTGGCAGCCGCAAGGTCTGCATCCAGTACAACAAGGTTATCAAATTCTGCGCCAAGTTCTGCTAATGCATTACCATAACTCTCACGAGTAGCAATCTTTTTTACTTCTGACATAAAGACTCACCTGCTTTCTCTAATTCTTCCATAGCCTGTGCATACTGCTCGTCGTTTGGTGCAGTACCATGCCAGCTACACTGATTTTCCATGAAGGAAACACCTTTTCCTTTAACGGTTTTTGCAATAATTGCCGTAGGCTGTCCTTTGGTCTGTTTTGCTTCATCAAAAGCTGCCTTTAAGGCATCAAAATCATGACCGTCCACTTCGATTACATGGAAACCAAATGCTTTGAATTTCTCATCAATCGGATATGGTGAACATACGTCATCAACTGCACCGTCAATCTGTAAGCCGTTGTT